>ODAI011011501.1_pt1 | contig 42620 bp, 42 predicted proteins | sample 1539321 | NCBI WGS metagenome assembly ODAI01 (sample SAMN02144231, study PRJEB22623) | gut metagenome | biome: sheep rumen | host: Ovis aries | place: New Zealand
AAGAGTTTACAATGCGAACAGTCGACGGTTGTAGGGAATTGGGCAAAATAATAAATGAAAAAAAAAAAGAAGTAAGAAAAGTTCCCCCCCCCCCCCTCGGCACACTTAACTTATTCAGAGGTTGAGAGTAAGCGATTTGGATTGCGTATTTATCGTGGTCAATACGAGGAGTTTGACACGAAAGATGTTAATGACATCGTGAACGGAAACAACTTTGACATTATCATTGTTCGTTACCCAACATCAACTATCTATGAGCATTATCGCCTTGTTTGTTTCAAGAATTGCAGAACCGTTCACGCCGATAGTCTTGTGTATTACTCCGCTCCTTTGCAAGAAATCGAGATTAAACCTCTTCGAAACGATTTGCAATTTGAGATCCTTACTGATAGCGTGGGAGGTCAGCTTGGCTTTATGGTGAAATCGATTTTTTCGGGCTATCAGAACCATTATTATTCTGATCCTTGTCTGCCGAGACAAGCCATTGTTGACGGCTATTTAGAGTGGGCGATGTCTTTCGCGAAGTCTGTCGACGATGGCGTTACGTGGATGATTAAGGATAGGACGACAAAAGCCAATGTGGCTTTTTTGGCTTGCTCGTTTGATGAGCAGAAATCGGTGAGTGAGTTGAAATTGGGAGGGGTGATGCCCGAATACGAGGGACTTGGTATTTATTCGGACTTCGTCAGATATGCCCAACGGCATTTCAGAGAGATGGGGCTCCGCACATTGTTGACTTCTACTCAATTACAGAACGTGGCTGTTCAAAGGGCATGGCAAAAGCATGGATTCAGGTTTGATAAGTCATACGAGACTTACCATCTAATAAATAAGAATCTTTGGGATAGAGTGGCGTAATAATGTTTTTTTTGTCATTTTATGATTGTCGTTTTATGACAAAATCAATCCTGACCTACCTCGCCCTCGTCGGCGTGAACCTCGTCTATGCCTGCACGAGCATCTTTACAAAGAATGGATTTCGGCTGCAACTTGCATGTTCTTCCAACAACTTTTGAAGATTTTTTCAGTAAGAATCGCAGATTTTTATGGTAACTTTTGAAGATTTTTCCGTGAAGAATCGGAGATTTTTTTCTGAACTTTTGAAGATTTTTCCGTGAAGAATCGGAGATTTTTTCCTGAACTTTTGAAGATTTTTCCGTAAAGAATCGGAGATTTTTCCTACCTTTGCCGCCTCAAAACAAATGAGTTATGATTAGGCGTGAACAAAACGATAATCTTGTTTCGTGTATCAACGAACCCCGCCGCACCATTTTGGTTGTGGCAGGGCCGAGGCAGGTAGGGAAAACGACCATGGTGAAGCAGGTGCTGAAGGAAATCGACATGCCTTCGATGTTCTTCAACGCCGATGCGGTTCCCCCCGACGACAACACTTGGATTGCCGAGCGTTGGGAAGAGGCACGGGCCCAGCTCCGGTTCAACCAAAGCGGCGAGTTCCTGCTGGTGTTCGACGAAATCCACAAGATTGACAACTGGAGCGAGCAGGTGAAGAAGGAATGGGACGCCGACACCTTCAACGACGTGAATTTGAAGGTGGTCTTGCTCGGATCGTCGCGGCTATTGCTGAAGAAAGGGCTTACGGAATCGCTCGCAGGTCGTTTCGAGTTGCTGCCCATGACGCACTGGACGTTTCAGGAGATGCGCGATGCCTTTGGCTTCGACATCAACCAATACGTCTATTTCGGCGGCTATCCGGGCAGCGCGGCCTATCTGCCCAACGAGAGTCGTTGGAGACGGTATGTCCGCGAGTCGATTGTGGCACCCGCCATCGAGAAGGATGTGCTCCAAACCACCTATATCTACAAGCCAGCCTTGATGCATCAGCTGTTCCGTTTGGGTTGCGCTTATTCTGCCGAGTTGCTGTCGTACAACAAGATGCTCGGACAGTTGCAGGACGCAGGCAACGCCACCACGTTGGTCAATTACCTTGAGGTGCTTGGCGAGAGCAAGATGCTTATTGGATTGCAGAAATATGCCGTCGACAAGTCGCGGAAATACCGTTCCATACCCAAGTTGCAGGTGTTCAACAATGCGTTGCTCACCGTGATGACGGACGGCATGACCTACGAGAAGGCCTATACGCATCCCACCTTGTGGGGGCGTTGGGTCGAGTCGGCGGTCGGTTGCTACCTTTTGGACAAGGCCGACGAGTTGGAATACCAGTTATATTATTGGAGAGAGAACAACGAGGAAGTGGATTTCGTGATTGCCCGTGGCGAAAGCTTGGTTGCTATTGAGGTGAAGAGTGGCCGGAGGCAGAATAATACAGGTTTAGGTACTTTCCGCAACATGTATCACCCGCAGTATTCGTTGGTGGTGGGCGGCGAGGCCATGCCGTTGGAGAAGTTTTTTACGGGTAATTTGGGTAATTTGTTATGACGTCAACGACCAAACCCTACAAAACCTATCTCGCCCTCGTCGGCGTCAACATTGTCTATGCCTGCACGGGCATCTTCACGAAGATGGCTTCGCGGCAGGAAATGCTGTCGTGGCCTTACCTGCTATGGATGACAGGCGCGGTGGGCGTGATGGGCGTTTATGCCATCCTTTGGCAACAGGTGCTGAAGCGTGTGGAGTTATCTACGGCATACATGTTCAAGGGCACGGGCATGATCTTTGGCTTGCTCATAGCCTGGCTCATTCTTGGCGAGCAAATCACCATAAACAACATGATAGGCGCAGCTATCATCATTGCGGGAATAGCCTTGTTTGCCAAGTCGTAAATTGGAACGGTATGTTGTATTATATCCTTTGCCTTGTTTCGGTGTTTTCGGCAGCCTGCGCCCAGATGTTGCTCAAGCAGGCGGCGAGAAAACAATACCCTTCCTTTTTGCGGCAGTACCTGAATCCTTGGGTGATAAGCGGCTATGCCATCATGGGCTGCGGCCTGCTGCTCAACATCTATTGTTTGAGCAAGGGCGTGATGGTGAAGGAGCTGGGGGGCATCGAGTCGCTGAGCTACCTGTTTGTGCCTACGCTTTCGTGGCTGTGCTTCAAGGAAAGAATCACATGGCGCAAGGCAGGGGCCATCGCAGTGATTATGGTTGGGGTGGTGGTGTTTTTTGTTTGAAACCAAGAAGTAAAACTGAGTATATGGATATTCTGCAAAAAGTTAGGAATGTGTTTGACAAACATACATTTGTGTTTTTGTTGGCTGCCAATGTAGTGTTCTTTGCCTTGGTGGTGGCGGCGCTTCCGTTTGCTTTTGAGTTGGTGGATGATTGGCACATGGCGTGGATTACTTCTGGTTATCTTTCAGGTGAGCCTGATGCCCACACGCTTTTCATGAATTTTTTCTATGGTTGGCTATTGGTTGGGTTGTATGATGTTATGCCAAGCGTCGAGTGGTATTCCTGGCTGATGCTCGGCACCCATCTTGTCAGCCTAACCATCCTCGGAAAATGCATTGTGAAAAGCAAACATGGCAAAATCACGGAAGTGTTCTCGCTTTTGATACTCTATGTCGTTGAGATACGCTGTCTTGTGAATTTTGGGTTTACGACAACGGCTGGCATAGGGGCGACTGCCGCTCTGATGCTTATTGTCCATGAGCGGAAATATTGGCAAGGATGCCTTCTTTTCTTGATTGCCTCCATGGTGCGGTTCCATTCAGCCATGTTTTGTGGATTGTGTGTCGCAGCCATGTATCCTTTGATCATATTACGGCGGGGATTCTGTTGGCAACAATTGGTAGCGCTTGGCTTTTGTGCTTTTGCGGGGGGTGGGGTGAAATATGCCGACAAATTGGTTTACATGAGCGATCCGGAGTGGAAGGAAACGTATGAATACAATGGCATAAGGGCCAAACTGTATGACAACAGCAACATTTGGAGGCTTTATTCTTCCGCCATCGTGAGCGAAGAGGATTTGAATTCATGGAGCGGTGGAATGGATGTGGATTGGCCAGTTGAAAGATTGGAGTCGTGTTTGGGTTACATTGAAAAGGAAACTTCCTGGCATGGCATACCTGGGCTGAAGAAAGTGAAAAACATTCCACGTGAGTTGGCCTTTTTTTGGCCTTGGCTTTTAATGCTTGCGTTTGTTTTCATCGGCAGCGCGCTGAATTGCAATAGCCGTAAGGAAATGGGATTGTTGATGATAGGGGTAATCGCAATGCCATTGGCGTTGGCGTTGGTTTCACTGAACACAAGGCTTAATGAAAGGGCTTTCTTGTGTGGGTGGATACCTTGTGTGTTGCTGCTTGTCATCCTCGTTCCGGTGAAAAGGCATAGGTTTTGGCTATCTTTGGCGGCCCTACTTGCGCTTGCGTATGTGATTGTGAAAATGCCCTCAAGCCATCCGCGAATGATATACCGCAAGCAAAAGGAAATGGTGGATTGCGGCCAACGGCATGGCGCGGAATGTCTTATTACAAAGGTTGATGCCGTCACATATCCCTTTGGAATCAGGCCTTTCCTTTATACGACATTGATTCAAACGTCGGATGTCACCAAGGAAATGCTCGACGAAGGAGCTTGTGTGGCATTGCTGAAGAATGAGAGCAGCCAAGAGGATTCTTTGACAATCAAGGAACAGATGGGCGACAAACTTGGCGTTGACATTGAGACCATCGAGTTGTGCAGCAACGACGCTTATGTTCTTGTCCGTCTGTCAAATAAATAGTTATCATGCACATTCCATTCAACCTCCCTCATCTCACGGGCAAGGAAGCCCACTACATGTACCAAGCCGTGTATGACGGCAAATTGAGCGGCAACGGCGTGTTCACCAAGCGTTGCCAACGCTTCTTCGAGGAGAAATACGGTTTCAGGAAATGCCTGCTCACCACGAGTTGCACCGATGCGCTCGAAATGGCAGCTATGCTTTGCGGAATTCAACCTGGCGACGAAGTCATCGTACCGAGCTATACTTTTGTGTCGTCGGCGTTGGCGTTTGTGCGCGCTGGGGCAAAGATTGTCTTTGCCGACAGCATGAAGCGTAATCCCAACATTGATGCTGAACAAATTGAGGCACTGATAACGCCAAGGACGAAAGTCATTGTTCCAGTGCATTATGCGGGTGTGGCCTGCGACATGGACCGCATAATGGAGATTGCCGAGAAGCATCATCTTTTGGTGGTTGAGGATGCCGCGCAAGCCATCGATTCATACTACAAAGGCCGTCCGTTGGGTACGATAGGCCATCTGTCGGCCTTCTCGTTCCACGAGACGAAGAACATCATATCGGGCGAAGGCGGAATGCTTGGCATCAATGACGAGCGTTTCGTCCGCCGTGCCGAGATCATTTGGGAAAAAGGCACCAACCGTGCCGAGTTTTTCCGTGGCGAGGTGAACAAATACGGCTGGTGCGACATCGGTTCGTCTTTTCTCCCGAGCGAGGTGGTTGCGGCTTTCCTTTGGGCTCAGCTTGAAGCGTTGGACGATATCCAAACCAAGCGCAAAAGCCTGTGGAATAAGTATTACGAGCTATTGAAGCCTATGGCCGAGCAGGGCTGCTTCCGTTTGCCCGACATTCCAGACTATGCCACCAACAATGCGCACATGTTCTATCTGGTGTGTAACAGCCTTGCCGAGCGCACAGCTTTGATCAAAAAGTTGAAAGACAACGATATATTGGCCGTGTTCCATTACCTGAGCCTTCACAGCAGCGAGTATTACAAAGGCAAGCACGACGGACGGCAACTGCCCGAATGCGACCGCTACGCCGATTGTTTGGTGCGGCTGCCGATGTATTATGAGTTGGGATTGGAAGATGTGGAGAGGATTTGCGCATCATATTATTAAAGGTTTTTGTTATATGGAAAAGGGAAAGGTAATTGAAATTGTCGCTTTTGTAGCGGTGATGGTAATGGTGGTAGTGTTTTTCATCATTAGCCGAAGTGGTTTTTTTGTGAGCGACGATTGGACAATGGGACTAGGTATTAAATCAATAAATGATGTTTTCAACGAAACATTTCATTTTGTTCTCAATGTAAGTGGAAGGTTGTTTGCTACATTTGTGCAGTATCTGTTCTGTGGATTTCTGGGAGGGAACAAACTATGGTTTGATGCCGTCAATACGTTGTTTTTTTGCGCTTTAATCATAATAAGTGGTTGCCTTTTGTCAGAGGGAGGAATACAATGGAAAAGAATATTATTGTTTGCATTGGTTTTCTGGTTCGTTTGTCCTGCTCCCGATGAAGCCCTTTTTTGGGTCGCAGGAGCTACAGTTTATTTCTGGACTTCAACATTGACATTGTTGTTTATTAAGGTTTTCATGTGGAGCAAGAATAAAGAGTTGTCATTGGGTGCTGAAATCATATTGTTCGTGTTTTCGATGATATGTGCAAGTGAGATGATATCAGCCACAGCAGTTTGTGGAGCCATTGTGCTTATTGGCATTTTTAATTGGAAAAACCTGAAAAGAAATGAGCTTGTTTTGGCTGTTGGTTTTCTGTTAGGAACACTTGTTTTGTTGTTTAGTCCTGGTAATTTTGCGAGGATGGATTCGGGGGCAGACGGGTTTATGTTGTCTAGATACCTGGAAAATATGTTTTCGCCATCTCGTTTGTTGGTAGAGATTGTCAAGTATAAGGCATTATGGGCGTTTGTTGTGACTTGGTGTGTTTCTATGGTGGTAAAGAAGAAAGAGACTGTTGAATGGAGTAAAAAAAATCTTTTTTTGGTGTTGACTCTATTTATTTCAGTTGTTTCGGTCAGTTTTTTATATTCAGGGTACGTTTCCTCAAAACGCTCCTTGTTGTTTCCTGAGATTTTGTCGATAATACTTATGATGAGTTTGGTCGTACCATATTTCAATAGCAAATTGTTGGACGGTTTTTTGAGCAAAGCGGGAAGTGCTTTTTTTGTTCTGCTATTTGTATTGTTCATGGTGGACGCGTATCATGCCGTTGGAGAGACAAAAAGGCAGAGTCGTATCAACGACGAGTTGCTCGCAGAGATTAAGGATGCCGGAGGAATTGTTGCGGTAGATGTTCCTCAATCTTCTCATAGGATGGCATTCGCCTCTTCTTTCCCTCGGTGGGCGTGGAAAGGAATGGCTCAAAAGATGGGTCTTGATTCGGTACATATTTATCCGTTTTATTGCCAAGACAAGTATTATGAGGAACCGCTACGATTTGCTGAAAACATATATATTGACAAGTTGGGATTGTATGATTCGCATGGTCTTGTGGTGATACGCTGTCAAGAAGCAGATTCATTACAGGGTTATGTTTGCCATATCGACTATGATAGACCAAAGAAATGGTATAAGGCATGGTTGGACAAGTTTAGGAATTATCAATACCGGCGTTCTGTGGAAGTGGGCCTTGGAATCCCAGATTGTTGTCATGGAAGATACTGTTACCATGTCATATATATGGATAAAGAGAATTGCAAAGGCATTAAACATATTGAGATTGCCGAAGAAAAGTTGTAAGTGATAATTAAATGAATTGGAATAGGATAGTAAGGTTTTTTAGGACGCGCCGAGTGAAGAAGGGTTTGGTTGTGTATCGTCCTTGTATGTGTTGCATACATCCACAAGCAAAGGTTGAGATTAAAGGCCGTTTGGATTTTAATTGCCAATGGGATGATGATAGGATAAGGAGGAATAAAAAGGTGGGGTCTTTATTTATGGATCAAGATGCGTTTCTGAAGGCGGATGCTTTTGTTGTTTACTCTGGATGCAGTATTTCAATTGAAAAGGGCGCATTATTGTCATTGGGAAGTGGCTACATGAATTATGATTGCGTCATTAGTTGCTTTTCATCCATTACCATCGGTAATGATGTCGCTATTTCGGAACGTGTGGTGTTGCGGGATTCTGATAACCATTCGATTAGTTATGATGATGGAAGAAAGACGAATGTAGAATCTGAACCGATTGTTATTGAAGATCATGTTTGGATTGGTATGAATGCGACAGTGCTTAAAGGTGTGACGATAGGTGAGGGTTCGGTGGTAGCAGCAGGCAGCTTGGTAAACAAGGATGTCCCGTCGCATTGCATGGTTGCAGGTGTGCCTGCCAAAGTGATTAGGACAAATATTACATGGAGCTGAGACAAAACGCCATTGTCAAGTAATGATGCTTTAGATTTTAACTCATTTGTATAATGACTGTAAAGACGGACTGGTCAGGGGGTGGCTCCATGGTCGATAGGATTGGGCTTTTCATTGGAAAGCGATCGGTAAGGGAATTCTTTCGTTTCTGTATTGTGGGGACATTATCCACTGGAATTCATTACGGAATTTATCTGTTGCTTTTGAAGTGGATAAGTGTGAATGTAGCCTATTCGGCAGGCTATGTGGTTAGTTTGGGTTGCAATCTTTTGATGACCTCGTTTTTCACTTTCCGTGAAAGAATTACTTGGAAAAAGGCGACTGGCTTTTTGGTCAGTCATGGGGTGAATTACATTTTGCATATCTTGTTTTTGAACCTGTTTTTGCGGTTGGGAATAGTTGAACGTTGGGCACCTATTCCTGTTTATTGCATTGTGGTTCCGATTAATTTTATTTTGGTGAGAACCGCTTTTAAGAAACTGAAATGACAATGAAGACAATCAGTATTTTGGTGCCTTGCTATAATGAGGCAAAATCCTTGGCTCTTCTGTTTGACGAATTGAATCGTGTCATATCACAAATGGATATGTACAATTGGGAAGTTCTGTTTGTGAATGATGGTAGTCGAGACAATACGATGGAGGTGATACGTGACCTACGGAGAAAGGATTCCCGTGTGTCGTATGTGGATTTGAGCCGTAATTTTGGAAAAGAGAACGCCATGTTGGCCGGATTTGACTATGCCAAAGGTGACGCTGTGATTATCATGGATGCCGATTTACAGCATCCGCCGGCGGTGATACCCGACATGATTCAAAAATGGGAAGAAGGTTATGATGATGTTTATGCGCAACGCAAGGCAAGAGGCAAGGAATCTTGGCTTCGGAAAAAACTAACCAAATTGTATTATAAGATGTTGCAGGGCAGTTCGCGCATGGACGTGCTCCCCAATGTGGGAGATTTCCGACTGCTTGACAGGAAATGCGTAGATGCCTTGTGCCAGATGAGGGAATCGGGTCGCTATACGAAAGGTATGTACTGCTTTATAGGATTCAGGAAGATAGGTGTCGAGTTTGAGACTCAAGATAGGGTTGCTGGCGAGTCGAGCATGAGTTATCGCAAACTGGCTAATCTTGCTTTGGAAGGAATAACTTCCTATACCACGGCACCATTGCGTTGGGCCACTTTTATTGGAATAGTTGTTTCTGTTACAGCTTTTGTCTATATGCTTTTTGTATTGATCAAGGCTTTGTTGTATGGGGATCCTGTCGCGGGTTATCCTACCCTGCTTGTAATTATACTTTTCTTAGGAGGCATACAGTTGTTCACCATAGGAATCATAGGAGAATACCTAGGGAAGGTGTTCGTGGAAGCGAAAAACAGACCTGTTTATTTTGTTAGGGAATATAACGAAAAATGATTGTGTATATGGATGAGACTTTCAGATTTGTTGCATTGAAAAACTCGAGGATAGGGGCTCTCTTGTCAAGTTATAAGATGCCCATAATGTTGGTGTTATTGTTCATCCCTCAATTGGTGCAGATGGTGACGTTCTCATTAGGTGATATTACAAGCATATATCATAATTATTATTTCGTGGGTTATGAAACTGGGTTCGGTGGTCGCAAATTACTCGGAACGATTTTTGGCTGGTTTTTCTCAGGGTATGTAGGGCATGGGAAATTGTTACCGGTGATATGGGGGATAAATGCTGTTTTTATTGGACTACTTTGTTGGTTGTTTCAAGAGTGCAAAAGTGGTTTCAATGGGAAAGGGAACTTCGCCATTGCGTTGATTGTTGTTGTGTGGATGGTGTCTCCGTTTTCGATTCTTCGTTATGTTAGGGATGGAATGAGCGTTCAATACATCGATATCTATAATATGTCGTTGACATTGGTTTTTGTGTTGTTGTTTCTTTATCGTAGAGGAAGGGTTTCATATTATTTGTGTACATTGCTAATTGCTTTGGCAGGCATTCTGATACACCATGTTTTTCTTTTCCTGTTTTTCCCTTTGTTTTTATCCTTGTTTATTTATGATTGTTGGGATGGACACCGTGTCAATATAGTGAAATCGCTATGGTATGGTGTCATTTTGTTGTTGGTTGTATTTGTGGTTGCTGCAATTTGGCGGTTTGGTCACATGAATATAGGATTAGATTCGCTCTATTCCAGCATTGTTGACCGGACTCCATCTGGTATTATCAAAAGAGATGGAGGATACGCATTGAACATTTTGTATTATGCTTCTCAAGAAGAAAATATAGCATCCAATGCGGAGATATTGCCGATAATGTATAGAATCCATTTGCCTGTTACAATTTTAGTGATGATACCAATGCTATTGCTTTTATGGGCTCCGTTTTTGTTGGCGATGAATTCCTGTAGTGGTGGAGCGAGATGGCGCTATTTTTTTGTTTGGGCTTCATCTGCATTTGGCACATTGCCTGTTTTCTTCATTGCAATAGACTATGGACGTTGGCTTTATTCCTATTTCTTTGTTCAAGTGATACTGCTTATAGTGCTATCTCAGCTTAAAGATTCGGTTTTTGCTCGGGGGGTGGGCGTTTTTGGGAAATGGTTAAGAAATCATCCTTGTTTGGTGGCAATGATTATTATATATATGGCTTCTTTGGCTGCTTCTCATGTGTTTGGCCTTCCTATTGTGTCCAAGAACAACTGATTTAGGATAACAGAATTGCCAGGAAACATGGTTCTCGCTTGCTAATCTTGTGGGTACATGGTGCCCAAAGAGGTTTTACTCGAAATTACAACTGGCAATGGGAAAGAATGGGAAGTTAGAGATGTTGGATTTGGGAGTGAATTGTTGTAAAACCTATATTGCATCATGAACATTACCGATAAAGTGTTGCGTTTCCTTTGCACTAAGCATTTCACCAGAAAAGGAATCAGGGTTTATAAGCCTTGTATGTATTATGTGCATCCCAAAGCCAATGTGAAGATTGATAATTACTTGAATTTCAATAGGCAGTGGGATAGAAAAATGATTTGGAAAAACAAATTGTCAGGTTCCTTGTTTGTGTGTGAAAAGGCACGATTGGAGGTTGATGCTTTTGATGTGTATGCAGGAAGTCGGATTAATGTTAATGCAGGTGCCGAATTAGTGCTTGGTAGCGGATACATGAACCATGATTGCGTAATAGATTGTTTTTCATCTATTCGGATAGGTCAAAATGTGGTTATTTCTGAGCGGGTGGTGATTAGGGATTCCGATAATCATTTCATCACATGGAGAGGAGGCAATTGTAATGAAGATAAACCTATGTCCGCCCCAATCGTAATCGGTGATCATGTATGGATTGGAATGAATGTTATTGTTTTGAAAGGAGTAACAATTGACGAAGGCGCGGTGGTGTCAGCTGGCAGCGTGGTGACCAAGGATGTGCCGCCTCATAGTTTGGTGGCAGGTGTACCTGCAAAGGTAGTAAAAACAGATGTTGAATGGAACTAAGTAAACAAGACACGACCGCAATTAAGGGCATAGCTATCTGCTTGATGTTGTGGCATCATGTATTCCAAGATACAACGAACTATGGAGGTTTGGGTGTGCATCTTGGTGCCGTTGATTTGTTTTTGCTCCTTAGTGGATACGGTTTGGCAAAGCAATATGCCAACATAGACAAGCCATATCTAAAGAACACAGCCATGTTTTTAGTAATACGCTATCTAAAATTCTTTTTGTCATATTGGTTTTGTTTTGTAGTTGTGGTTTTGGTCGGAAACCTTGCAGGTTACACATTCCAAGATGCCTATCCAGCTTCGCTAAACGTAATGAAGTGCTTTCTGTTTGATATTTTGGGTTATTCAGGATGGAATTCCTATCTTAAGACATGGTGGTTCAATAAGATGATTCTTCAGTTGTATTTTGTTTTCCCGTTGTTGTACATGATTGCCAGAAACAAATTTACTGCGATTGTGGGGTTGCTGTTTGTGTTTTTTTTACATCTTAATGCAATGAAAATGCCGGGTAATGTGTTTTCCATTGTTGAAGGGGGCTTTCCCGCTTTCTATATAGGTATTGTTTTAGCTAAGCATCAGTTTTCTTTTAATGGAGAAAAATGCCGTCGGTGGTGGCTCTTTGTTGCTTCTTTGTTGACGGTTGGCCTGCTTTATTATGTTGTATTAAATTGTGGTTTAAGTGTTTATGTATGTATTTTTGTAAGGGCATTGTTGGCTGTTTCGATAGTCGTGTCTTTTAGTTTATTTCCACTGAAAAAGAACAAAGTGTTTCCAATAATTGGCAAATATTCTACCATCATTTATCTAACTCATGCGCTTTGGCTTAAATTGATGCCAAGTGTAATTTATGCCCCAAGATACCCAATCCTGATCTTCCTTTGGTTTCTGGCCTTGTCGTTGGCTGGAGCCGTACTCATCGGGTATTTGCAGAAATTGGTCCGTTACGACAAGTTGCAAGGTTTTGTTTTGGGTAAAGTGAACCGAATATTATGAAGCTCCCCCAAGTATCCATATTGATGCCCGTCTATAACACGGCTCCATACCTCCGCGAGGCGATTGACAGTATGCTGTCGCAAACCTTCACGGATTTTGAGTTGATTGTGCTCAACGACTGCTCGCCCGACAACGCCGAGGAGATTCTGGACACCTACAACGACCCGCGCATCGTGCGCTATCGAGGCGAAAGGAACGTAGGGCTTGCCAATGTGCTGAACGTAGGCATCGAAATGGCATGCGGAAAATACATCGCCCGAATGGACAGCGACGACATCTCGCTGCCCAACCGCCTGAAAGTGCAGGTGGATTTCCTCGAAAAGCATCCCGACATCGACTTGGTTTCGGTGGCCATGCAACTGTTTGGCGCGAAAGAGGAGGTCTGGGTTCGCGAGCAGAACCCAGAGAAAGTGAAAATCAACGCCTTGTTCTATTCACCCGTGCTTCATGCCTCCAGTATGTGGCGCAAGGAGTCGTTTGAGAGGCACGGGTTGCGCTTCCGGCAGGATATGGTGCCCGCCGAAGATTACGACCTTTGGACACGGGCATTGGTGCGAGGCCTCAAATTGGTCAATCTGCCCGATGTGCTTTACCGGTACCGTTTGCATCCTAACCAAGCCACGCAGCAAAAGGAAAAAACCTTTGAGAAAGTCAGGATCGTGAGGCGCAACTATCTGAAAGCCACGCTGCCTTCCATCTCGGAGACATCCATAGAAGCTTTTCCCAAAAAAGTTTGGCCAGTGTTTGCGGCCAACCTGCGGTCGGGATTCTTCGACAAGAAAATATTGGCCAAGCGGCTCTACAAATACAAAAAGGCTGGCTGGAGCTGAGCAATCATGCTGTTTTCCATCATAATACCTGTCTATAACGTCGAGAAATACCTTCGCGATTGCCTCGATAGTGTTCTCGGTCAGACCTTCGCCGATTGGGAAGCCATTTGCGTTGACGACGGCTCCAGCGACGGGTCGTCTGCCGTTTTGGAGGATTATGCGAAAAACGACAGGCGAATAAAAGTGATAAGCCAAGAAAATGGCGGAACGGCCAAGGCCCGCAACACAGGGATGGAAGCTGCCCAGGGCGACTACATCTTCTTCCTCGACAGCGACGACTGGATTGAGCGCAACGCATTGCAAAACATAGCGACCCGTTTGGACGGTCAGGATGTGCTTTGTTTCAGCGGAAGGCGCTATTTTGAGGATTCAAACGACTATCATCCCGCCGACCAACTGCCCGAAAAGCGGTACGAAACAGGCATGACCTACTACAACGAGAATGCCTTGCTCGACCGCGATTTCGCTTTTGTGTGCGTGGTGCTGCGTGTCTATAAACGAGGTTTTTTGCTTGATAATCGGTTGTGTTTCGACGACGACGTGTCGTTTGAAGACAACCTTTGGGTGCCTATCGTCCTGTTCTATGCCACTTCCGTCACGGTTATCTCGGATGCGCTCTATGTTTACCGCGTGCGCGAAGGAAGCAAGATGCAAGGTTTCCCTTTTGAAAGGCGAAAGGATATGCTCAAGGTGGCCAACCGCCTTGCGGCGTTCTTCATGCAAAGCTATGGTTTGGACAAGACGGTGGCATACCGAGCCATCACGCACCATTACCAAGTGGTGTTTGTCGGTGCCTCGAGAGAAGAAAGGAACGAGTTGAAGAGGCTGTGCGACTGGGCAGCCTATAAAGCCGTGAGCCGCACGAAGTTGAGGCATAAGGTGAATTATTGGAAAAACAAGTTGGGATGAGGCAAAAAAACTTATTTTTGCACATCGAAACAGGAAAACCATGGAACGCTTTTTCAACACGGCAGGCCCGATAAAGACGGACTTGCACTATTACATCGACCCGCTGAAGCGGTTTGACTTGGAGGAGGTGTTGCTGCTCATCCGCCAGCAGAAGTATTTCGTGATGCACGCGCCCCGTCAGACTGGCAAGACCTCGTGCATGCTCGCCTTGCGCAACTATCTGAACGCCCGCGACGAATACATAGCGGTCTATGCCAACGTAGAGGGCGGGCAGGCTGCGAGGAACGACGTGGGAAGCGTAGTGGCCACGGTTTGCTATACCATAGCACGGGAGACGAATGCCGTTACGGGCGACCAAACGGCTTCCGAAGTCTACGAAGCGGTTAAGGGCGAGGACACGAATTCTCGTCTAACGTCCTTTTTGGCGCGATTGTCCGAGACCCTGTCGAAGCCTGTCGTTTTAGTCATCGACGAGATCGATGCCTTGGTGGGCGACAGCTTGGTGAGCGTGTTGCGCCAGATCCGATCCGGCTATGCCAACCGTCCTGCAGCGTTCCCGTTGTCCATCATTTTGTGCGGTGTCCGCGACGTGCGCGACTACCGTATCGTGCTGTCGAACCAGGACATCGTTACGGGCGGCTCGGCGTTCAACATCAAGGCCGAGTCGCTGCGATTGGACAACCTGACGAAAGAGGAAATCCACGAATTGTACATGCAGCACACCGAGGCGACGGGCCAAGAGTTCGACGAGGCCTGCTTCCCGATGATATGGGATGCGACGGAAGGCCAGCCTTGGCTGGTGAACGCGTTGGGCTACGAGGTGACGATGAAGATGCGAGAGAACCGCGATCGCAGCATAAGGATCATCCCTGAGATGGTATACAAAGCGCAGGAGAACATCATCTACAGGAGGGAGACTCACATCGACATATTGATCGACAAGCTGAAGGAGGAACGCGTGCGTCGCGTGATAGGGCCGATATTGGCCAACGACACCGAGGTTGACGATGCCTTGTTCCCGCAAGACGACATGCAGTATGTGATCGACATGGGACTTATAAAACGTGAGTGCGGCAAGCCCATCCGCATCGCCAACGGCATCTACAGGGAAATCATCCCGCGAGAGTTGACGTGGACGACACAGGAGAGCCTGACTCAGCAACCGATATGGTACCTCAACCCCGACAACAGCATTGACATGGAGAAACTGTTGCTCGACTTCCAACAGTTTTTCCGGCAGAACGCGGACGCGTGGATCGGTAAGTTCGACTACAAGGAGAGCGGCCCGCAGCTGCTGTTGCAGGCGTTTTTGCAGAGGGTAGTGAACGGCGGCGGCTACATCGACAGGGAGTACGGCTTGGGCCGAGGCCGCACGGACCTTCTCATCCGCAAGCCTTTGACCGACCATTATGGCGGCCCGTTCCAGCGCATTGTGCTGGAGTTGAAGATCAGGCGCAACAGCCTTGAGAAGACCATCGAGGACGGGCTGCGCCAGACGTGGGAATACATGGACAGGGCGGGCTCGGTCGACGAGGGCCCCTTCATCATCTTCGACCGCACGCCCGGCAAGCCGTGGGACGAGAAGCTCTGGCACGAGGAGCGGGAATACAACGGACGGAAGATCGGGGTCTGGGGAATGTAAACCACAATGAACAAACCACTTGAAATGAAACTCTCCATCATCATTTGCACCTATAACAGGAAGCAGGAACTGGAACGCGCCCTCGATTGCGTGTTCGGCCAAAAGACGGATTTCACTTTTGAGGTCGTCGTGGGCAACGATTGCAGCACCGACGGCACCGACGAAGTGCTGAAGACTTACAAGGAAAAATACAATGAAAGGCTTGTCGTAAGCACTTTGGAGAAGAACTGCGGCGTGGGCACCAACTGGGCCAAGGCCGTGATGCTGGCCCAAGGGGAATACCTCGCATTCTTGGACGACGACGACTATTGGACCGACGACCGCCGGATGCAAACCATGGTGGACTACCTCGATTCGCATCCCGACGTGAACTTGCTCTACACCAACGGCTTTGCCGAGAACGAGAAGGGCAAACGGAAGCCCATCGTCTATCCTGAAAACTATCCCGACCTCCATTTGATGTGGCAAGGGAAACAGAATTGCATCCAATTGAACATGATGATGGTGCGCAAAAGCCTTGTCGACGAATGTGTCAACTTGGAGGATTATGTGCGGTATCGCTTTCCCATCCAGGATTGGAACACCAACATCCTGCTGTTGCGCAAGGCCAAGTGTGCCTATTTGGACATGCCGACTTGCGTCTTGGCATACACGTCGGGGGCTTTGTCGCGCCCCAAGTCGTATGAGCAGGTCAAGGAGAAATACGAGCGCGAGGCCGTCATGACGAAATATTTGGCCGATTGTTTCCCCGACGACCCGCTCATCAGCTTCAGCGAGGCCGACAGCGACCGATACATCAACCACATCCTGACCACGCTCGCCTACCGCCGCGGCGACTACAAGGAAGCCAAGCACTATTCGCGACTCGCAGGCGAAACAGCCCTGCGCGACAAGTGCACACGCACAAGGATCACGTTCCACCTCTTCAGGTTGGCAAAACGTCTGAGGTGGAGTGTGGCGGATTGATAGTTTGTCAGTTGTCGTATTCGGCATATAATTGGTATATGTATTGTACGCCGAGGCATCAACGATTGGATTGATAAAAACGAATAGAGTAAAACCAATGAGCGAAAAACCCACCATCATCGTCATCACACCAGTGCGCAACGAGGCTTGGGTGCTTGATGCATTCCTGACCTGCGCATCGTCGTGGGCGGATTACATTATCCTAGCCGACCATCACAGCGAGGACAACACGAGGGAAATAGCAAAGAAATACGAGAAAGTCATTCTGATTGACAATCCCACTTTCGAATGGTACGAATCGGAATGTCGCACCCGCTTGCTCGAGGAAGCCTGCAAGATTCCTGGTGACAAGGTCATTTTCGCACTCGACGCCGATGAGTTCCTTTCCGAAGGTTTCGAAAAGACGGAAAGCTGGCAAAGAATCATCAATTCCAAGAATAACGAGATCTTCTGCTTCAATTGGTTGAACCTTTACGACAACTTCAAGACGGCAGAATACACCACCATGCACTTTGAGTGGGCCGCGCATTTTGATGCCTCGGTCGATGTTGTTGAGGAGTATAGGAAGAGGGAAGCTCATGCGGTGCATTGTCAGCGTGTGCCTTGTTTGGAGACCGAACGATGCAAGTACACCAATGTGGATGATTTCTGGGTGGTGCATCTGGCAAAATTGAACCACGAGAAGATTCGCCAAAAGAATGATTTCTATCAGGTTACTTGGGTGGACAAGAACAAGGAGAAAGCGAATCCGATAAACATGTATCGTGGCTATTCCAAGTATTATCCTGACAGATTGGTACATCTTGACGAACCTGTGAAATTGTGTTGCATGGGCGATAAAAAGGATTATGCCATTTTGGTGCAGACTGCCGACTACGGCAAGCATTATGTTGATGAAATGGTGCGGGTGTTTCAGAGAGAGGGAACAGACAAGTTCGCCAAACTCTGCATTTGGGACAATCCTTATCTGAAAGCCGCTAGTATCAACCCCAAGCTGCCGTTGCGCATTAGGTTGCTACATTGGTATTTGCGGAAAACACAAAGTCACTCTTCTGCAAAGGTTATCAAGGGGATTGATAAAATAATTAAATTGTTGGTTTTATGAGCATAGAAGAACAAAAAGCCGTTTTGGAAAATGCCATGTCCCAGATGATTGAAGGGGATTATGTGTACTTGGATGTCCCTGGGTATTTTAATATTGGGGACCAGCTGATTTTTAATGGTGCCATGGCGATTCTTGACAAGGCAATCCCTTACAAATGTGTATATCGTAGCATTGTTGAAAATGTTAGGGAGGATAGGATTCCGAAAAAAGTTAATATTATTTTACAGGGGGGGGGGAATTGGGGAGACGGTTATTATACACGATTCAGGAACAAAATAATTTCTACTTTTCCTGACAACAAAATAATAATCATGCCGCAGACAATTCGCTATTTTGTATCAGATATAGAGAAAGATGCCAAATTATATGCTTCACATCCTAATCTGCATCTATGTGCAAGAGATAATGCGTCTTATGACTTGCTAAAAAAGCATTTCTCTGCAAACCATATTTATTTATTGCCGGATTCGGCAGTGGGATTATGGGATAGTTTGCCCAAATGGACCAAAGGTACGCAAAACAAATCTTTGTTTTTGAAAAGATTGGATGGAGAGGCAGCCATAGAGAAATGGGAGGTAAACAATGCCGATGTAAAAGATTGGGATTCGATTTTAGAAGATCTAAACTTTTCAAAAGTTCTGTTTCCTTATATGGGGATAAGAAGAATTAAGAAAGCCACGCGCGGTATGATGTTGAAAGATATGGCCAACCGTTATTTTCTTAATGTAATAGAGACTTTTTTAATGAAGCAAGTCCCGCAGTATTTTCTAAAGTATGACAAGTTATATACGACTCGTCTTCATGGCTTGATTCTGGCAAAGTTGTTGGAAATGCCAGTTGAGTATCAAGATACGCGATATGGTAAAATATCTGGGTATTGTGAAACTTGGTTTTAAGTGATATATGCTTTTCTCCGTCATCATACCGCTTTACAACAAGGCACCTTATGTGGCCAAGGCCATCGAGAGCGTGCTTGCGCAGACGTTCAATGACTTTGAGTTAGTCATTGTTGATGACGGCAGCAAGGACAATTCTGCCGAAATTGCTGCTCAAGCCATCGAAGGTCATGACCATTGCCGCCTGATTCGGCAAGAAAACGCAGGCGTTTCGATGGCCCGCAACAACGGCGTGGCATCGTCGCAGGGCGAATACCTATGCTTCCTCGACGCCGACGACTGGTGGGAACCTGCGTTTTTGGAGGAGACGGCAAAGCTGATTGCGGAATTTCCGGAAGCGGGCATCTATGGCACTAATTACACAATAGTGAATGAAACCAAGCGCAAGACACGAGTGTCGCCCATTGGCGTGGAGCCGGGCTTCGTGAAAGGCTACATCAACTATTGCCAAGTGTATGCCAAGACTTTGGCCATGCCCTTGTGGACGGGTGCGGTGTGCATCCCGCGCGGTGTTTTCGAGGAAGTGGACGGATTCAACCCTCGACTGAAAATGGGCGAGGATTTCGACCTTTGGCTGCGCATCGCGATTCGCCACAAAGTGGCATTCCTGAACAATCCGTTGGCCTTCTACAACCAAGACGTGGACGTGCGACACAGGGCCATCGGCACCCTGCCGCCTCCCGAAACACAGTTTGCGTTTTGTGCTGATTATCTGAGCGATGACATAAAACGCGATCCTGATTTGAGACACATCGTGGAGTGCATACAGATTATTTGCCTGCGCAACTACTATTTGTCGAAAAACTATCACGACGAAGCCAAGTCGGTGCTTGGCAGCATAAACCTCGAACCTCATTTGGGAAAAAACTATGCCGACTATCTTGGCCGCCCGCGATGGATGAGCAGGCTGCTTGAGCGGGTCGCATACGGCGTTGAAAAACTGAAATATGGAAGATAAGGTTGTTTTGCAAGTGATGGGCATGGATTCCTCCAAGTATGGGGGCATCGAGCGCTTCAATGTGGAATTGGCGAAAAATCTTCGCGCAAAGGGTTTCAAGGGCGTGTTCGTCTATGAGGAAGAACCGGCCAACCATGTTTTCGTCGATGACCTTGAAGCCGCCGGAGGCGAAATCGTCATCCTGAATTCAAGGAAAAGCAAGTTGCGGTTTTGCAAAGGTTTTGTGAAGCTCATGAAACAGTATCGTCCGGTTTTGGTCCATGCGCATTTCACCAAAGCAAGGTTTTATGCCATCCCGATTGCTTATTTCATGGGAGTCAGGAAGTTGTTCGTCACCATTCATAGCACGATGGTGCCCAAGCGCGAAATCAAGCCGCACACACGGTTGTGGTGCTGGTGGGCCAACAAGGTCTCGAAAGTGGTCGCGGTGAGCGAGAACATTCGCACGGTTTACAAAGAGAACTGGCCAGATGCCGAAGTGAAAAGGATTTATTTAGGGGTGGAGCGGATTGAAGGCGACAGGGGTGAAAGCCGGGAAAAGTTGGGCATCGGCAACGGACAAACGATGCTCTTGACAGTTTCCAACTTCAACCGCATCAAGGGGCTGGACGTGTTGTCCAAGGCGGTTAAGATACTGAAGGACAGTGGAATGATGCATGATGCCTGTCTGTATATTGTTGGTCAGCCGGAGGCCGACAAGGCGGAGTTGACCACGTTGGTTGGCGAATTGGGCATCGACGAATGCGTGAAAATGGAAGGGATTTCCAACGAGGTTCCTACCTACCTTATGGCGGCTGACATCTATGTCCAGCCGTCAAGGAGTGAGGGAATAGGTTTGGCCTTGATGGAGGCTGCTTCGGCTTCGTTGCCCTTGGTTGGGACGAGGGTCGGAGGCATTCCCGAAATCGTGCGCGACGGCGAAAACGGCCTTTTGGTGGAGTCGGAAAACGCGGAGCAACTGGCCGAGGCCATAGCGAAGCTGATGCGCGACGAGGCAATGAGAAAGCACTTTGCGAGCAACAGTTTGAAGGTTTACAAGGAGGATTTTTCGGTCAGTGGCGGTGTGAGCCAAACGATTGATTATTACGGGATTTGAACGCGAATGACATGATACCCAAAACAATTCATTACTGCTGGTTTGGACGAGGCGAAATGCCTGAGATGGCTAAGAATTGCATTGCCTCGTGGCACAAGTATATGCCCGATTGGGAATACAAGCTTTGGAACGAGGACAATTTCGACGTGAACCAAACTCACTACACCAAAGAGGCATACGAAGCCAAGAAATTCGCCTTCGTGAGCGACTATGTTAGGCTTTGGGCATTGCACAATGAAGGAGGCTTGTACTTAGATACGGATGTTGAGGTGTTTAAGGCTTTTGACGATTTGCTTGGAAATCATGCTTTTGCAGGATTCGAGGGAAGCAAGCATGTTCCCGTCGGGACTTGCGTGATGGCAAGTGTGGCCAACGGCGAGTGGGTGAAAGAACAGCTCGGTCATTATCAAGGCAGGCATTTCGTCCTTCCCGACGGCTCGTTTGACATGACCACCAACGTGCAGTTCATCACCGCCAAGATGCGAGAAAACGGTTTCGTCCAAGACGGCAAGGAGCAAAACTACAAAGACTTGCATGTTTTCCCAACCGACTATTTTTGTCCGCGCCAAACCACGGGCGAATATTTCCGTACAGAAAACACTTATTGCGACCATCTTGGTATGGGTTCGTGGGCTGAACAGAGCAACGGGTGGAAAACCAAGATTGCCAGTTTTGTCGGGAAGAAGAACATGGCACGTCTGATAAAGTTGAAAAGAAAACTAATTGGTTAAGTCCGATACGATGCTTACTTATTTCCCAAATATGGTTTCACGCAAGGCGATGACATTTTATTTCATCACCTTGGCCGCTTCATCAATCGTGTTTCTCCAATATGTGTTGCCGGTTGGGATGATGTTGTTTGGCATAGTGGAGGTTTGTGCCTTCTTCTATTTCAGTACAGAACTCACGCGACGTTGGCGATTATTGTCGCCCAAAACGTTTGTCAAAAAAATGTTCTGGACCGCACTGGTTGTCAGGTTGGTTTATATGGTGTTTGTATATTATTACTATGAAGCCATGACCGGACGTCCTTTCATGTTTCACTCAGCCGATGAGTTTGTTTATTACAACACCAGCAAGATTTGGCACGATCAGGGTTTTGATGCCATTATGAGGGCCCTGGAAGACAGTCTTGACGACAGTGGCGAGATTTTTTTCACGGCTTTTCTCTGTCGCATTTTCGGCACTTATATTCTTACGGCACGCATCGGCCATAGTGTGGTGAGTGCTTTGACTTGCGTGCTCATTTATCGGTTGGGGAAGCGTCATTTTGGCGAGAGTACCGGGCGGATGGCAGCTATCTTCTGTATGCTGATGCCCAACTTGATCTATTATTGTGGCCTTCATTTGAAAGAGGCCGATATGGTTTTCGTTACGGTCCTTTTCGTGGAAGCCGCTGATTTGCCTCTCTCCAAACGCAAGTGGGATTGGAAGCTTATACTGCTTGTCTTGGCATCGGGGTTTTCTATGTTCACATTCCGATCAGTGCTTGGCGCTGTGGGTCTGCTCGCACTTGGTGTGGCATTGGCATTCAACAAAGGATATATCGTCTCGTGGTGGAAACGTATCGCTTTGGCGACAGGGGTTGTTGTCGTGTTGGCCACCACTTCCGTCGGGATGAGGATAATGAGTGAAATTGACACGGCGTGGTCGAGAAGGGAATCCAACCAAGCCCAGGGCATGGAATCGAGGTCGCACCGAGGCAATAGTTTTGCGGAATACGGTACCGCGGCCGTGTTCGCCCCATTGGTTTTCACCATTCCGTTTCCCACTATGGTCAATACTGAAGGCCATGAGAACCAGCAGATGCTGCATGGAGGCAATTTTGTAAAAAATGTCATGTCGGGTTTCACGATTTTCGCTTTGGCTCTTCTTCTTCTGAGTGGAGAATGGCGGAAACACACTCTCCCTATGGCGATGATGGTGGGTTATTTGGCGGTCATCGCTTCAAGTAATTTTGCCCACTCCGAGCGTTTCCCCCAGCCGGCATTGCCATTCGAGCTGCTTTTTGCTGCTTTTGGCATCTCCCAAATGAAGGCCAAGCACGCCAAATGGTTTGAATATTGGCTTGTTTTTTTGCTTGTGGCCGATGTGGCATGGGCTTGGGTCAAGTTGGCAGGCAGGGGACTCATATAGTTTTCAAAAAGACAAAAGAACAATGGTTTCCATTTTCCCAGATAAGATTTCCCGTAAGGCTATGACGACATATTTCATAGCACTGGTATCGGTTTCTGTAGTTTTCATAAGTCACATTATGCCGTTTTACATGATGCTGTTCGGCATCGTGGGAGTATGCGCGTTTTTCTATTTCAGTACGAATCTCACCAAGCAATGGGTGACCCTACATCCCAAAGTGTTTGTGAAGAAACTTTTTTGGACAGCTTTGGTTGTCAGATTGGTATATGTTGTTTTCGTGTATTTCTTCTATGACGCCATGACAGGGCGGCCTTTCATGTTCTTTTCAGCCGACGAATTCGTTTACTTTAATTCGAGCAAGCTGTGGGCAGAGTCGGGGTTTGAAACGTTCATGGATTCATTACGTTTTTTTGGAATCGACGACACGGGGGAAATCTTCTTTACAGGATTGCTGTGCAAGGTTTTTGGCCCCTACATCCTTACGGCGCGTATCGGCCATGGCGTCATGAGTGCTTTGACATGCGTGATGATATATCGGATCGGGAAGCGACATTTCGGTGAGAGCACAGGACGCATGGCAGCCATTTTTTGCATGTTGATGCCCAATTTGATTTATTACTGCGGTCTTCATCTGAAAGAAGCGGATATGGTTTTTGTAACGGTATGGTTCGTGGATAGTGTGGATATGGTTGTCAGCGACCACAAGGCGGATTTCAAGCATATATTTTTCGCTTTGTTCTCTTGTTTTGCCATGTTCACTTTTAGGACTGTGCTGGGAGCGGTAGGTGTCGTTTCGATAGGTATTGCCGTTGCTTTCCACAAAGGGAAAATTGGATCATGGTGGAAGCGAATCTTGTTGATAGTTCTGGTGGCGACAGCTTTGGCTACCACTTCTATAGGGATGAGGATCATGGGCGAAGTGGATACCGCATGGTCGAGGAGGGAGAGCAATCAGGAAGTGGGCATGGCGGCACGTGCGCAAAGCATTGGCGGCAACTCCTTCGCAAAATATGCGACAGGTGCGGTTTTCGCACCTTTTATCTTCACCATACCCTTCCCAACGATGTACAACATCGAGAGCCAGCAGAACCAACAAATGATTCATGGCGGCAATTTCGTGAAAAACGTCATGTCTGGATTCACCATCTTCGCACTGGTTCTCTTGCTGTTGAGTGGCGAGTGGCGCAAACACACACTGCCTATCGCCATGATGTGCGGCTATTTGGCGGTCATCGCATTCAGTAATTTCGCCCATTCCGAGCGGTTCCACCAACCAGCCATTCCTTTTGAGTTGCTGTTTGCCGCCTTCGGCGTTTCGCAGTTGAAACAGAAGCATTTGAAATGGGTGGATTATTGGTTGGCCATCGTCTTTATGGCCTGCATTGCTTGGGGTTGGTTCAAACTGGCAGGAAGGGGTGCTATTTGATGAAAACACTTGTCGTTTGCAGTTTCAAGGAGCGTTGCGATGGCAACATCGCCCCGTTTGTAAAGGAGCAAATGGAAGCCTTGCGGTCGGCAGGTGTGGAGTGCGAAAGTTTTTTGGTCAAAGGGAAGGGCATGAAAGGCTATCTGAAGCAGGTCAAACCGCTGAAAGCCAAAATAAAAGGCTCCAATCCTGATGTCATCCATGCGCATTTCGGGTTGTGCGGCCTGTTGACCAACCTGCAGCGCAAGGTGCCGGTCGTGACCACCTACCACGGCTCCGACATCAACGACAAAAAGGCTTTTCCCTTCTCAAAGATGTCCATGCGGCTTTCGGCGTGGAACATCTTCGTCTCGCGAAAGACGATGGGAATCGCAAAATCCAAGAAAAAATGCACTCTTTTGCCTTGTGGTATTGATTTCTCAGACTTGCAACTGACTGAAAAACATGGGGTAAGACAAAGAATGAACTTGGCCGAAAGCAAGCGTTATGTTCTATTTGCTGGAGCGTTCGACAATGCAGTGAAAAACGCTCCCCTTGCCAAGAAAACAGTTTCATTTTTGCAAGATGAAAATGTAGAATTACTTGAATTGAAAGGCTATACGCGCGATGAAGTGACTTTGCTGATGTGTGCCGCCGATGCCCTGTTGATGACCTCGTTCACCGAAGGCTCGCCGCAAGTGGTCAAGGAAGCCTTGGCCTGCGGATGCCCTATCGTAAGCGTGGATGTGGGTGACGTGAAGGAACGAACAGATGGCGTTGGAGGTTGCTATGTGGCCAAAACACGCGAACCGATAGAATTGGCAGGCCTGCTTCGGAAGGCCTTGGCTTTTGAGGGCAAGACGAAAGGCCGGGAAAAACTTCTCACCGATGGCTTGGATAATAGGCAAGTGGCGGAGAGTTTGGTTGGAATTTATAAAACTGTTTTGAAATGAAAAGCTTGATAGAGATTCAAGATATTGACAAGTCCCAATGGGACGCTTTGATACAATCATCTCCTGTCGCCACGTGGTTCCAGACGCAGGAGGCTTTTGGATTTTTCGACAGCCTGTCTTTCATGGAGGCTTTTGTCGTGGTGGTCGAATCGGAGGGCAAGTTGAAAGGCTTGGTCGTTGGCTATGTGCAAAAGGACGGCGGCAGGCTGAAGCAGTTCCTCTCGCGGCGGGCCGTCATCCTCGGCGGGCCGTTGCTTGCCGACGACATCAGCGACGAGGAATTGGCGACCTTGCTCAATGCATTGAAAGACAGATTGAAACGTAAGGCCATCTTCATCGAAACACGCAACTTCAACGACTACAGCCGCTGGCAGAGCGTGTTTGAAAGTTGTGGGTTTGCTTACGAACCACACTACAATGTGCAAATCGAAACGACGTCGACGGAGGCTGTCAATGGACGGCTCGATCGCAACCGCCGACGCAACATTAAGAAAGCGACGGAGAACGGCCTTGCCATCGACGAAAACCCGACGAAGGCTGATATGGCGAAATTCTATGCCATGCTCGACGGTTTGTTTCGCACCAAAGTGAAATCGCCGCTCTATCCTTACGAGTTTTTCGAGAAATTGCGGGCATTGCCTTCGTCGCGTTTCTTCATGGCGAAAAATGCTGAGGGCGAGTTGCTTGGCGGCATTGTGTGCGTGGTCATGGAAGGCCGTGCGGTTTACGCATGGGCGGCTTGCGGCGACGACCAAAACCACCGCAGCCTGTCGCCTTCGGTCATGTCCAACTATGCGGGCATTTGCCATGCCGCCGAAAATGGCTATCCACGTTTCGACTTCATGGGCGCCGGCAAGCCCGACGACGGCGGCTATGGCGTGCGCGACTTCAAACTGAAGTTCGGCGGCGAGTTGGTCGAACACGGGCGTTTCATCCATGTTTGCAACCCTGTCTTGTTCAGCCTCGGCAAGTTAGGCGTAAAGATAATGAAAAAGCTATGAAACCGCGCGTGGAGGTCGATTTCAACGCCGATGACCGACGGACGTTCAGGAGCAGGAAACCAGGTTATAGTCCGAAAACCAATGAGTTTCTGTTCAACCATGCCCGCAGTGGCCTGCTACTTGCCTTGCAGTCGCTGGAATTGCCAAAAGGCAGCAAGGTGGGCGTGATGGTTTACAACTGCCACACGGTGATGAACGCCGTGGCGCAAGCCGGATGCGAGGTGGTCTTTATCGACATCGACGACCACATGAGAATCGACCGAGACGATTTGGAAAGGAAGTCAAATGGTCTTAAAGCGTTGATTGTTACGCATTTGTTCGGCATAATTAACGATATTGATGCCATTCGCAAGCAATATCCTCAGCTGCCCATCATCGAGGATTGCGCCCATGCTTTCGGCAAGGAAATCGTCGGCGATTTTGGGGTCTATAGCATCGGCCAAGGGAAGCTGCCCTCGCTTGGCGACGGTGGCATCCTGACGGTGAACAACGAGAAGTTTGCCGATGCCGTAAAAGCTTTGTACGACAAGCTCCCAAGCTATTCGCGCCTTGACGATCTTAGGTTGTATTTGAAACTACGGCTGACTGACCTTGCGCACAAGCCGTGGATTTACGGTATCACAAGCCGCCTGAAACAAGGCAAGAAACCGCAGGCGGGCCGCGAGCCAATCATGGCAAAGCGGATGTCGGCAGGGGTGCAAGCCATGCTTGCCTTGCGAAATAGCGAAGTGGAAGGAAAAGTGGAACGCCGCCTCGAAAACGTCATGGAAGAAACAATCCGTTTGAAACATAATAGTTTGGTTACAAGTGTTTTGTGCGGCAAAAACGCCTTTATGTTGGTGACATTCAGCACAAGTCCTTCGGCACTGAAAAAGCAATACGCGAAACGCGGCATTGAGACGGCCACCCATTTCGCCAACAGCATCCATTGGGCGCGAGAATTCGGCTATCGTGGCGACTGCCCCAATGCCGAAAAGTTAAGGAAGGAATTACTGATGATTCCTGTGTATTAAATTGAAAGTGAAATAGTTATATGAATTGGTATTTTTAGACACGAGACTTCGGGACGCGGGACGCGAGACATTTGTAAAGTCCCGCGTCTCGCAGTCCCGTGTCTCGCGTCAATTGATTATACGGTTTAATTTTCATGGTTACTTATGTACGATTTCAAACGAATTGACCCCACCGACGACGACTGGAAAGCCATAGAAGCGACATACGATGGCACGGTCTACAAGACCAAGGCATGGTTCGACTATTTGGCCTACCAGCATTGCCTGCCATTCATCGCAAAAGTTTTCCAAGATTCCAACCTGATTGGCTATTTTGTTGGCGCTCTGCTCAAACGGGGCGTTTGGACGCTCGGTGCGCCGTTGGAAGGCGTGGGCACGGGCAACCAAGGATTGGCCATGCTGCGAGAGACGTTGCCGCCAGAACGCATCGAGATTTACAAGGCGTTGGCCAAGTGGGTGTTCAAGAACCGCTATGCGGTATGGCTGCAAGTGGAGGATTGGCAACTTGAGATTTACGACTTTGAGGGCAACGAGGACATCATGGAATACCACGACTCCAGTTGGGTCGACCTGACCGCCGACGAAGAGACGATGTGGCGTAGGACTTCGCAAAAATCATGTCGATACATGATAAACAAGGCCAAAAAGCAAGGTGTCTTCGTTAGAGAGGCGGAAGATGAAGAATCTTTCCTGAACGTGCATTTTGAGCAGCATTTGGATGTGATGGAACGAAAAGGATTGTCGCCACTGAGAAGCAAGGAGAACCTGAGGGAATTGATTAAAGCAACTTATCCGGACAAGCTTTTGCTTTTGGAGGCCGTTACCTCGGATGGGAAAGTAGTGGGAACGGGGATGTATCCCGTTGGCGGTGGCAGCAGTTGCCTTTTCATGGTTGCGGCCAAGCAAGAGGACTTGGTTTATTGCCCAAATGAAATCCTGATGTGGGAGGCTTTGGTGCGATGCAAGGCAAGAGGTGCCCGCTTTTTCAATATGAATGGTGTCATGCCTTACAAATTGAAATATGGCACACTTCGCGACTTCAGGCCACGCCTCGTTTTCCAGAAACATAAAGGATTAGCCGTATTCAGGAAGTTTTTCAAGGACATCTATCATAAATTGAGGTTTAGCCTGTTCAAAATCAAGGAAGAATCATGAAAACCTACCTCTTTTCCCTCGGCCATCCTGCGCATTTCCACATGTTCAAGCACACGATGCGTGCCTTGAAAGATGAAGGGCACAAGGTGATTGTCGTCGTAAGGCCGAAAGACGTCTTGGAACAGTTGTGTATCAACGAAGGTGTTGAATATCACAGCATTGGCCAACGTCCCGACAAGGGCGGGAGGCTGAGCCGCGCCATGGTGGTTGTGCAGCGCTTCTTTGCCATCGCAAGGATTGTCAGGAAGGGAAAGCCTTGCATGCTCATCGGCTCCGATGGCGTGATGGCCTATCTCGGCACGATGTTCCGCACGCCTTCCTTCGAGTTTTTCGACGACGACTACGCTATCATCAAGCTCTATGCCTGGGCCTTCTTCCCGTTCTATTCCGACTTGGTGTGCCCCAACGTCACCGATGCAGGACGCTGGTCGAAGAAGAAAAAGACGGGCTATGAGGGCTACCAGAAATTGGCTTACTTGCACCCCAACCGCTTCGCGCCCGACCGGAGCGTGGTCGAAAAGTATTTCCCCTCCGACAAGCCTTACTTCTTGCTCCGCTTCGCCAAACTCAATGCGCACCACGACAAGGGCATTGGCGGCATCAGTGGCGAAGTGGCGCAGCATCTCATCGACATGCTTCTGCCACACGGCAACGTCCACATCACCTCCGAGAGGCCGTTAGACGCTCGTTTTGAGCCATATAGGCTGCATATCAACCCGTCCGACATGCACCATATCCTCGCTTTCGCCAACCTTTACATCGGCGACAGCCAAAGCATGGCGGTGGAGGCGGCCATGCTCGGCACACCAAGCCTGCGCTTCAACGACTTTGCGGGAAAAATCTCGGTTTTGGAGGAATTGGAGCACAAATACGAACTTACTTTTGCCATCCCGCCTTCCGACCCCGAAAGGCTATATATGAAAGTGGATGAGTTGTTGTCGTTGCCCGATTTGCGCGAGACTTTCCAACAGCGGCGGCAAAAGATGCTCTCCGAGAAAATCGACGTGGCGGCGTTCTTTACTTGGTTCGTCGAGAACTACCCGGAAAGCCGCAAAATCATGCGCGAGAATCCGGATTACCAGTGGCGCTTCAAGTAACTGTCAGTAATATTGTTGTTTATGCAATTCGAAATACAAGAACCACATGCCATCCCGTTCTACGGCGGCGACAAGAAATTGGGCGAGGCCGTGAAAAGCGCGGGCGCAAGGCGCAACATGGGGCCTTTGCGCTTCGCTTTCAGGAAGATAAAGAACATTATCCTTGCGCGAATGTCGTATTTTTGCCCGCTCAACGGATGGCGGGTGAAGATGAACCGCTGGCGTGGCGTCCATGTCGGGAAGAACGTCTATATCGGGATGCATTGCGTGATCGACAATGCTTATCCGGAGTACGTCTACATCGAGGACAACGTCTCGCTCGCGGGCGAGGTGACGGTCATCGCGCACATGAACCCCTATCCGCATTTCGAGGGGGTCATCGAGCCGAAAGTAGCGCCGGTGGTCATCCGCCGTGGGGCTTGGATTGGCGTGAAGAGCGTGGTGCTTTGCGGTGCCGAAGTGGGGGAGTATGCCATCGTCTCTGCCGGCTCGGTGGTCGATAAGAAGGTGAACCCGTGCACGATAGTGGCTGGAAATCCCGCACACAAGAAAGTCGGCTTTTCCACGTTAATGAAAGACAAAATGACGAAAGAATGAAGACAGCATTGATATTTCCGGGCCAAGGGTGCCAGAAAGAGGGCATGGGGAAAGAGCTTTACTCCGCGTTCCCCGAAGCCGAGGCCTTGTTTGAACGCGCCAACGACTTCTTCGGTCGCCGTATCACGGATGTGATGTTCCACGGCACGGAACTGGAGTTGATGGAAACGAAAAACACCCAGCCCGCCGTGTTTATTTATGAGGTGGCCGCCGCCCTGACCCAGAAAAAAGTTGTCCCCGATGTGGTGGCGGGCCATTCGCTTGGCGAGTTTGCCGCCTTGGTGGTGAGTGGCTGCTTGAGCTTCGAGGACGGACTTGACTTGGTGTATCACAGGGCCTTGTTCGGGCAAAAGGCGTGCGAGAAAACGCCCACGGCGATGGGTGCCGTCATCGGTTTGGACGACGATTATGTGGCAAGGCGTGTCAAGGAGGTTTGGGACGAAACGGGCGAACCGGTGTATATGGCCAACTACAACGGCCCTGGCCAAGTGGTGATTACGGGTAGCAAGATGGGCATCCGCACCGCGCTCAAGGCCCTGAAAGAGGAAGGTGCGAAGAAGGCCGTCCTGCTCGGCATCGGAGGGTCGTTCCATTCGCCTTACATGGACGAAGCGCGTGAGGAATTGGGCGAAATCATAAAAAAAACGACATTCAATGTGCCAAAATGTCCAATTTACCAGTGTGTCGACGGCAAGCCTCACACCGACCCTGACGAACTGAAAGCCAACCTGATAGAACACATCACACACCCTGTGCTTTGGACGACGATGGTGCGCAATATGCAGTCCGACGGCGTTGGCACATATTTTGAGGTCGGCACCGACGACACGCTCCAGAAAATCGTGGCACGCATGTGTCCCGAAAGTGAAGTGCGTTCCATTTGGGAAGTGGAAGATTATAAACCATTAAATATCTTAAAACCATGACATTAGACCAATTTGTACAGCAATTTGCCGAGCAGTTCGACGAAACTCCAGCCAACCAATTCACGCCTGCTACCGACTACAAGTCGTTGGACGAATGGGGTTCGCTGACCACTCTCGGCGTCATCACCATGGTGGATGCCGAAATGGAGAAACGCATCACCGCCTCTAACTTGCTGGCATGCACCACAATTGAGGAACTTTACAACTTTATCCAAAGGATTTGATGAACGGGCGTTTTTCGTTGGAAGGGAAGACCCTTCTCGTGACGGGAGCCTCGTCGGGAATCGGGCGTTGCGTGGCGGTGGAATGTGCCAAAATGGGCGCGAAAATCGTCATCAACGGGCGCAACCAAGAACGTTTGAACCAAACGCTTTCCATGTTGGAAGGCATTGGCCATCAAGCCATTGCCGCCGACCTTGCCGACCCTGAAGCCGTCGAAAAGATGGTGGCGCAGTTGCCGCCGTTGGACGGCGTTTCGCATAACGCCGGAGTCTCCAACATCGGCATGATCAAATTCTTGAAGGAGAACGACTGGAACGACCTTTCGCAGGCCAACGTTTTTTCCGCCATTTGGCTGACGCGCTGCCTTGTAGCCCGCAAAAAACTCAACCGCCCCGCGTCCATCGTGTTCACTTCGTCCATTTCGGGCAACGACAGCGTGCGTCACGGCGAAGCGCTTTATGCCGCCACCAAAAGTGCCCTAAGCGGTTTCGCGAAGGCGGCGGCGCTTGATTTGGCCTCTCAAGGCATCCGAGTGAATTGTGTGCATCCCGGAATGATTGAGACGGAGTTGTTCCATTCAGCGCAAGAGGTTATGAACCAAGATCTTGACGAGTTGAAGAAACTGTTTCCGCTCAAGCGTTTTGGCCAGCCGGAAGACGTGGCCGATGGCATCATCTATCTCTTGTCTGGCGCCTCGGCGTGGGTGACAGGCACGGAACTGAAAATTGACGGAGGATATACCTTAACATGACGCGTGACGGCGAGACTTCGGGACGCGAGACACTGGAGCAGTCCCGTGTCTGAAAGTCACGTGTCAAAAATTATACGACAATGAAAGCCTACATACAAGCCTTGGCCTACAGCCTGCCTGAAAAAGTGCTGACCAATGCCGACCTCGCGAAGGAATTTCCTGAATGGACCGAGGAGAAAATCATGAAGAAATTGGGCATCGCCGAGCGGCACGTGGTTGCCGCCGACGAAACCGCTTCCGACATGGCCGTTTCCGCTGCCGAAAAGTTGTTCTCTGAAAACCAAATCGACACTGAAACGGTTGATTATCTGATATTTTGCACCCAAAGTCCCGACTACATTTTGCCCACCACGGCCTGTCTGATTCAGCAAAGGTTGGGTCTGAAAGACAGCATCGGGGCTATCGATGTGAACCTTGGCTGTTCGGGCTGGATCTTTGGGCTTTCTTTGGCCAAGGGTTTGGTTTTGGGCGGCATGGCGAAGCGCGTGCTGTTGCTGACGGCGGAAACCTATTCGAAATATCTTCATCCTCGCGACAAAGGCAACCGCACCATCTTCGGCGACGGCGCGGCGGCCACTTTGGTCGGATGTGACGGCATCGCCGAAATCGGGAACTTCAGCTTCGGTACCGACGGCAACGGCGCGGAGAATTTGATAGTGAAATCAGGTGGCGCACGGCATAGAAAGCAACTTGATGATTTACAGTTCGATAACTTTGGAAATCCCAAGTCGTCGGACTATATTTACATGAACGGTGCCGAGATTCTGAACTACACACTCGACCGCATCCCCGGACTGATTGAGGAAGTGCTGCAAAAGAACGGTTGTGTCATGGAAGACATTGACTTGCACGTCTATCATCAAGCCAACAAATACATTGCTAACCTGCAGCGCGTGAAGATGAAAATCGCGCCCGAAAAATACTACTGTTGTTTTGAACATGTGGGCAATACGGTTTCATCGACCATCCCGATTGCCTTGAAGGAAGCCTTGAATGACGGCTCCATCAAGCCCGGAAACAAGGTGCTTTCGGTGGCACAAGGTTTGGGTTACTCGTGGGGCGGTGTGATGATGCAATTCTGACGTTTTGGACTATGCCAAATGACCGTTTTTGCTTGATTACCAACGACGTTGAAACCACGTCGATTCTGAACCACAAGTTGCGCGACAAAACAGGCGAGTATGTGCTCAACCAAGGGATGCCGCGACTTTTGGACTTGTACGCGAGATACGGCGTGAAGGCCACGTTTTTCTTTACGGGCCATATCGCCAAGCTCTATCCAGAAGTGGTGAAAATGGCCTACGAGCGTGGCCACGAGGTTGGTTCTCACGGACTTACCCACGAAGTGAGCAAGGCTTTTGATGTGATGCCTCCCGAGGAGCAACTTTCGCACCTCAAGCAATCCAAACAGATTCTGGAAGACATTGTGGGCGAAGAAGTTGTGTCGTTTCGCGCTCCAGCGGCGCGGGTCGATAAGGCGTTTCCGAAAGTCTTGAGAGAGGCTGGCTTCAAGGTGGATAGCTCGGTTTCGTCGCAACGGATGGACATGATGTTCTCGTTTGGCGCGTTGAAAAAACTCCATTGGTTAGTCGCACCGAGGAAGGCTTACTTCACCAGTGAAGGCAACATCTTCCGCAAGGGCGATTCGCCCATCCTTGAAGTGCCCATTTCGGCAATGGGATTCCCATATATCGGCACTTTCATGCGCATTGCGCCTGCACTTAACCGATTCACGCGCAGACTGTTGTATTGCGAAACGCTGTGCAATGGTCGGCAGTTTGTCTTTCTCACCCATCCTAACGAGTTCATTGACGAGGACAAGGAAACCGACGAAATCGAGCGTCGCGCCAAGAACTATATCGCTTATCTTCTTGGCGATGTGCTTCGCCACAAGTTGAAAGTCAGGAACTTGGGCGAAAGTGCTTTGCCGATTTACGAGCGCGAATTGGTGTTTTTCAAAGACAAAGGCTTTGAATTCCTGACATGCAAGGATTTGTTGGCCAAAAAGAGTTGATTATGCGCGACTTCACCCTGAAATCATACCGCTCATTGCTGGTGGCATTCCAAAAGGCAGGCTATCGGTTCCAGACTTTTGAGGCATTCACGGAGCATCCCGCCGAAGGCAAGACAGTGGTCATGCGGCACGATGTGGACGAGAAAGCGCCCAACGCGCTGAAAATGGCGCAATTGGAGCATGAATTGGGCATCCGTGCGACCTATTTTTTCCGCATTGTCAAGCAGAGCAATGTTCCGGAAGTGATTCGTGGCATTGCGGCTTTGGGCCACGAAATCGGCTATCATTACGAGGATTTGGCCACCGCCGAGGGCGACATGGAAAAAGCAGTTGGAGCCTTTAAGAAAAATCTAACGTATTTCCGTGATTATTACCCAGTTAGGTCGGTGTGTATGCATGGTAGTTCCACTTCGAAATTCGACAACCGACTGCTTTGGGAAACGCACCAACTTTCCGATTTTGGGTTGGTAGGAGAGCCTTATCTCAGCGTCGATTTCGGCAAGGTTTTCTACCTCACCGACACAGGCTACGCTTGGGACGGCGGCAAGTTTGCCACCCGCGACGTCGTTGAAAACCATTTTGGCTTAAAATTCCACACCACCGAGCAAATCGTGGCTTGCATCGCGTCTGGCAATTTCCCCGAAAAGGTTCTGATACTCGCCCACACTTTGTGGACCGATAGTTTCTCACAATGGACAACCTTGCATTTGCGCGAGTTTTTCAGGAACAATTTGAAACTATTGGCCCAAAACAACGAGGGTGTTGCGAAATTGTACAAGAAAATGGTCAATTTGTATTGGAAAAAAGTGTAATTTTGCGCTCCGATAATAGAAAATACTTCAATGAATATGAAAAAGAACAAGTCATTCTGGGCCATTGTGTTGCCGTTTTTAGCGGCGATGGCCAGCTCGTGCGTTGCTCCCAAAGATGTTCGCTATCTTCAGGACATGGAGCAAAAACGCGTTGTTGCGCTGAACCGTAAGTTTGAGGCTGTCATCAGTCCTTCAGACATTTTAAGTATTAGTGTCCATAATGACAATATGGACAACGAATTGGCCAACCCGTTTAACCAAGGCAGGGGTGGGGCAGGAACTTCCGGTAATTCTGGCTCGGGCTACCTCGTTGATGTGAATGGCGACATCGAGATGCCGGTTCTCGGTCATCTTCATGTGGCCGGTTTGACACGTCTCCAATTGATAGACACCATCAGGCGCCGCTTGACGGAAGAGTCGTACATGGGCAAGCCGAGGGTCGATGTCAGATTCTCGAATTTCAAGATTTACATACTGAATGCTGAAGGCGGTAGTTCCATCTCCATAAACAACGAGCGTTGCACTTTGCTGGAAGCCCTTGCGCTTTCGGGTGCCGCCGATCTCTACACACGGAGAGACAAGATTGGCGTGTTGCGTGAAGTGGATGGCAAGATGACGCTTCGCTACCTCGACCCGCGTTCCTCGGAGGTGTTTGAAGATCCTTTCTTCATGCTTCAGCAAAACGACATCATCCTCACGGATCCGTTCAGAAGTATTTATTTCAAGCAATGGCTGAACTCAGGATGGTCGGTGGTGGCTACCATCATGTCGGTGGTCACTTCGGGTTTGGCAATTTATGCTTTGATTAAGAATAATAAATGATAATAACGGTAATTCACTATGGCAAAAGTAACTATAGACAACGGTAGCAACGATCAGGTTTTTGCTGAAGAGGAAAACGGTGGCGGTATCCAGATCATGGAAATCCTGTGGCTCGTTTTGCGCAACCTCCATTGGCTGGTGCTTTGCGCGGCGATAGGTGGCCTGTATTCCTATTACAAAGTGCGCGGCGAGCAACGGTTGTATTCCAGCGGGGCATCAATCATGATCAAGACCAACGCCGATGTGGGTACAGATTCCGACCGTGCTTCGTCGCTCGTGAACCAATTGACAGGTTCGGTCACCATCAGCTCCATCAACAACGAAATCATGATCTTGAAGTCGCGAACCTTGATGGAACGTGTGGTCCGCGATTTAGGCATCAACCAGAATTACAGTTCCATAAGTAAAATGGCCCATCGTAGGAACGACCTTTACAAGACAACGCCAGTGCTGTTGGATTTGCTTGATGCAGGCGATGCCATGTCGATTGTGTTGAAAATTAAACCCATCAACGATTCAGAGGTGGAGATTTCTGGTTTCGCCGACGGGCAACAACTGGTGGTAAAGACGGGCGACACGGTGATTTCGCCTGTAGGCAGGATAGTCGCCACTTTTACCCAGTTCTACAATTCGGGTTACAACGACCAAGTCATTGACTTTAGACGTTCTTCGGTGGCTTCTGTTGCCAATGGTTATCGTGGCCGTGTGAATGTTACGCGTGACGACCCTAAGAACACGATATTGCGGCTCTCGCTCACCGACACTTCCCCGATGCGTGCCGCCGATATACTCAACACACTCATCACTGTCTATAACGACGACGCTGTGGCCGACCAAGAGCGCATCCTCGATTACTCCTACGAGTTCATCAACGAGCGTATCGCCAATCTTGGTGGCGACCTCGACTCCATCCATCAACAAGTGGCCTCGTTCAAGCGTAGCAACAACCTCATCAGCCTAGGCAACTACGGACAATCGTATGTGGCTGCTAGCGCTGAGGAATCCAGCAAACTCGCCCAACTGACCAACCAAAGGGAATATCTGCGCAGCATCGTGACATTCATTGAAGAAATCGATGAGAGCTCGATGATTCCTGTCGGCAATGTCGATGGGGAAGCCTCTGGGCTCATCACGCAATACAACAACAATGTCATCAGGTTGGAGAAATACGACGAAAACGACCGCAACAATCCTGCTGTGACCAAATTGTTGGACCAACAGGAGATCCTGAAAAACAGCATCCTGTCGTCCATAGCTATCCGACTTTCCATGCTTGATGACAAAATTGATGTGGCCCGTCGTAACAAGAATCTTGCTGAAGCCCAAGTGCGTGCCGTTCCCGAAAGGCAGATAGAGATCAGTTCGGTGGAGCAAATGCGAGGCATCAAAGAACAGCTTTACCTTACCTTGCTAACCAAGCGCGAGGAATTGCTTCTGAACAAACCCAAGCTTGAATCCATGGCCAAAGTGATTGACGTGGCCTCGCCCAATTTCGGCCCCATCGCACCCAACGAGAAGCAAAGAACCACTCGCGGCATTTTGATTGGATTGGCTATCCCGTTAGCCATCATTCTGCTCAGCAAGTTCCTCGACTCACGCATACACTCGCGTCGCGATGTGGAAAAAGGAACCAAGGCTCCCTATCTCGGCGACATCCCGTTGAAGAAAGACCTCGAACAGCACACCGTTGTGGTGAAAGATTTCAGTCGCGACCCCGTTTCGGAAGCTTTCAGGCTCGTCAGGTCGAACATGGAATACATGAAAAACAAGGATTCGAAAAGCCAAGTGGTATTGTTCACTTCGTTCTTCGTTTCGTCGGGAAAGACGTTTGTCTCCACCAATCTTGCCAGCAGTTTTGCCTTGGGAGGGAAACGCTGCGTTTTTGTGGACTTGGACATCCGTAAGGGTACGGCAACAAAGGTGTTTGGCGTGAAAAACAGGATGGGCGTGTCAAACTACCTTTCGGGGAAGACCGACGACTTCAACGACATCATTTGGGCTAACGAACATGTGCCAGGCTTGGATGTCATATTCTCGGGCCCCGTTCCGCCCAATCCAGCCGAGCTTCTGATGAGTGATAGATTGGATACCCTCATTGAGTATCTCAAGCAACACTACGAGTACATCTTCCTCGATTGTGTGCCTCTCGGTTTGGTGGCCGATGTAGATATAGTGAAGCGATTGGCTGACCTCACCGTGTTTGTGCTCCGTGCCGAAAAAATCAACAAGAATATGCTGCCCGAGCTTGACAAGATATACAAGGGCGAGAAACTGCCCAATCTTGCCATCGTGCTTAATGGTGTCAAACACAAGAAACGTCGCGGCTATGGCTACGGCGGTTACGGTTACGGCTATGGCGGTTACGGTTACGGCTACGGCGGTTACGGTTACGGCTATGGCGGTTACGGTTACGGCTACGGTTATGGTTATGGTTATGGCAACGAAACCGAAAACGAAAACAAGAAGAAAAAAATCAGACTCAGGAAGAAACACAAGAAAGACCAGACCAGTAACGACGTATGATAGGCCTGTTCAGAACAAAATTGTCCCACGATTTCTTTCATGGGGCGTGTGACGTGCATTGCCACCTTCTCCCAGGTGTTGATGACGGATTCAAGACTGTCGAGGCATCGGTGGAGGCCTTGCGGTTGCTTGAGGATCATGGCATAGAGAGAATGGTGCTTACGCCTCATTTCATGAAAGAATATGCCGAAAACGATAGAGAAAGCATCTTGGCCAAGTTTGAGGCATTCAAGGCAGAGGCAGAAAAAGCGTGCAAAATCGAATTGCGACTCGCGGCGGAATACATGCTCGATGTCGGTTTCAGGAAGCATTTCAAGCAAGGGTTCCTAACTTTGGACAAAGGCGGTCGTAATGTGCTTTGCGAAACATCATACATGATGTATGAACACGATGCCTTCGAAATGCTATACGAGATTATGTTGGAAGGCTATCAGCCGGTCATCGCCCATCCTGAGAGGTATGTGTATGCCTCGCAGAAGGATTACCAGAACTGGAAAGACAAGGACTATTTGTTTCAGCTCAACCTGCTTTCATTGGCAGGCGCCTATGGCGGCGAGGCGGTTGCCAAGGCGCATTACATGCTCGAAAAAGGAATGTACGATTTCGTGGGTTCCGACATGCACAATCTGGATAACTACAAGCGTTTCATGCCTCGGATCAAGTTGGGCAGGAAAGCGTTGGACCAATTGGGAATCCTGTTGGAGAACAACAGGAAATTGGTTTCCTGACCCCATAAACCATAACGTCCCGAAAAGCAATCCCGATGACGAAAGTCGTCGGGATTTTTTGTTGGCTGTCAGAACGAGTATGTATCTGTTCACACCGAACCTGCCTTTCCGATACAGCCATTGGGTTTGCTCCTTGCTGCCGCTTTGGTTGAAGCGGATGTCGCTGATGAAGACAGGCTGGTCGGCCAAGTTGCGTGCCTTGATGGCGATGGTTTTGGTTGGGGGCTGGGCATGGATGCTTAAAACTCCCATAATAATGGTTGCTAATGCCAATAAACGCTTCATTTCATTGTGTCTTTTGTCCTTCGTTTCGGCAGGGGTTTGCACCTCCTGTCGTTTTTGTCGGCAGGGGTTTGCACCGCTTGCCGTTTTTTTTGTCGGCAGGGGTTGCATTTCATTTCACCCCTGCCTAATGTCCGTCGTCACTCCGTGACTTTATTTCAGGCCTCGTGCCTTCAGATAAGGCTCATAGGCAGGGTCTTGGCCACGGAACTTGCGGTATTGCACCATGCCTTCGTCGTTGCCGCATTCCTGCAGGCAGTTCTTGCGGAACGAGGCGGCCAGTTCGGGATTGAACAAATCGCCCGACGACTTGAAGTAGTTGAAGGCATCCTTGTCTAAAACCTCGGCCCAGGTGTAGGCATAATAGCCTGCGCTGTAGCCGCCGTTGAAGATGTGGCTGAAGTTGGTGCTGCGATAGCGGGGCAGGATTTCGGGCATCAGGCCGATGGCGTCCATCTGTTCTTTTTCGAAGGCATCCACGTCGAGGTCTTTCACTTCGGTCAGTTCGTGGAACTTCATGTCGAGGATGGAGGCGGCGATGAGTTCGGTGGTCATGAAGCCTTGGTTGAACAATGCGCTGTTCTCAATCTTCGTGATGAGGCTGTCGGGCATCACGTCGCCGGTCTGGTAGTGCTTGGCGAACATGCGGATGACTTCAGGCTCGGCCACCCAGTTCTCCATGATCTGCGAAGGCAGTTCCACATAGTCGCGGGGCACGCTGCCGCAGGTGCGCGAGTAGAGGCCGTCGCTGAAGAAAGCGTGCAGCGAGTGCCCAAACTCGTGCCACATCGTCTCGGTTTCGTCCCAAGTGAGCAGGGCAGGGGTGTCGCCTGTGGCAGGGGTGAAGTTCATCACGAGCGAGACGACGGGATAGATCTTGTTGCCCTCGATGTCGTGGCCGCTCTCGCGGAAGCTGGTGCACCACGCGCCCCCGCTCTTCGACTCGCGCGGGAAGTAGTCCATGTAAAGAATGCCGAGGAAGTCGCCGTTGGCTTCTTTCACCTCATAGGTTTCCACGCCAGGATAATAGACGGGCAAGTTGGTATTTTGCGTGAAAGTAATTCCGTACAACTTGTTGGCAGCCATGAACATACCATTTCGCACGTTGTCAACGGTGAGGTAAGGCTTGATTTGGTTCTCGTCGAAGGCGTATTTGGCCTTGCGGAGCTTTTCGGCGTAGTACCACCAGTCCCAGCCTTCGAGTTTGAAATCGTCACCTTCGGCTTTGGCGATGGCTTGCATTTCGGCGAGTTCGCGTTTGGCCAGTTTGTGCGCAGGGTTGAAGATGTCGATGAGGAACTTATCGACGGTGGCGGCGTCTTTGGCCATATTGACGTCCAGGATGTAGTTGGCGTGGTTGTCGAAGCCCATCAGTTGGGCCTTTTGCACGCGCAGTTTCAGCATCTCGTTGATGAGGGTTTTGTTGTCGTACTCGTTGCCGTTGTCGCCACGGTTGTAGTAGGCCTTGTACATCTGTTCGCGCAAATCACGTTTCTCGGAGAATTGCAGGAAGGGGATGAGGCTGGGCTTTGAGAGTGTGAAAACCCATTTGCCTTCCATTCCATCATTCTTGGCTTGCTCGGCGGCGGCGTCGATGCTGGTTTTGGGCAGGCCGGCAAGGTCTTCCTTGTTCTCGATGACGAGTTTGAATCCTGCGTTCTCTTTCAGCAAATTGTTGCCGAATTGCAGGCTCAAAGTCGAGAGTTGTTCGTTGATTTTGCTCAATTCGGCTTGTTTGTCGGCGGGCAGGCCTGCGCCGCTGCGCACAAAGTCCTTGTAGTATTTCTCCACCACGCGGATTTGCTGGTCGTCGAGGCCCATGTCGTTGCGGTGCTGATACACATAGTCGATGCGCTCGAAAAGCTTCGGGTTCATCATGATGGCGTCGCCGTGCTTCGAGAGCATGGGCAGCACCTGCTCGGCAATGGCGTTCATCTCGTCGTTGGTGAGGCACTCGTTGAGGTTGAAGAACACGTTGCTGACGCGGTCGAGGGTTTGTCCCGACTTGTCGAAGGGCAAAATGGTATTCTCGAAAGTCGGGGTTTCGGTACTGTTTGCAATGGTCTCGATTTCAGCCTGTTGCTCTTTGATACCCGCCTCAAAAGCAGGCAGATAGTGCTCGTTCTTGATTTGGTCGAACGGCGGCACTTGGAAGGGCGTCGTGTATTCCGTGAGGAATGGATTTTTAGGCTCGGCCTCGGTCTTAGGCTCGTTTTTCGTGCTGCACGAGGCCAATGTGATTACGCTTAAAGCGATCATGTTGATGAGTTTTTTGGACATCATAGTTAGTTTTTTGTGTTGCTAATTTTGCCGCAAAGATACTGCTTTAATGAAGCACAAGGGCCGGCGAACAAAAAAAACCACCAAAAAACTTGCAAAATGTTTTTTTTGTCGTATATTTGCAGCCTAAAACGACAACGACCCGTGAAACGCATGGCAGAAATACTATCCCGTTTCCTCCGAGCCGCTATCGCAAGATGGACACTCGCAGGCGTTGTGTTTCCCTATCCCTCCACAATCTTCCAGCCGTCTGACAACAAACGATTTACAGAGGGAGGCATGAAGCAGGGCAGGCGATGGTGTTGCCTTGCCACCGAACTAAGACGGTTGGGGAAGAACAAGTTCATTGAACCAGCTGTCCCGCCATTGCACAGGCTGCCGTTGGCGGGGCGAATCCGAAACATAGGCGGTGAGACAACAAGACACCCTTGAATCGCAAGGCAAAACGACGAGGGAAGCGCGAGAGGCCAACACAAGTTAATTAGATAATTAGAAAATATCTTTAATCATCCTTAATCAACACGCATTATGAAACGACCAGTAGTTAGGCATTTTTTTGCAAGTGCCACGGGAGGAGCAATTGCCTTTCTCATCCTATTTCTTATAAATAAGGGAGAATCAAATGGGTTAATCAAGTCAATTTGTTTAGGACTGGGATGCGCCATAGGTGTTTTTCTTGCTTTCCGTATCAAATCAAGACTTGGAAAAACTGATATTTGAAAGATGTGTCAAGATAAGAACGGTCGAAACGCCAGCCCAACCGCTGGCGTTTCTTATTTTGCCAATATGCTTGTTATAAGCCAAAAAAGTTTTTCTTTTTTGCTTGCATAAAAGAAAATCATTACTTTTGTAAGTCGTTTTGAAAGAAAAACTATTATGAGCTACATTTCCTGGGATAAGAAAAAATTAGTCAATCTTGAGTTTACGCTCAACCGCGAGGTGTTGCGCTCCAACGCGAAAGGGGCGTTCCTGGCCACCACGGTGATTGGCTGCAACACCCGAAAATAC
>ODAI013948644.1_pt1 | contig 42608 bp, 31 predicted proteins | sample 1539321 | NCBI WGS metagenome assembly ODAI01 (sample SAMN02144231, study PRJEB22623) | gut metagenome | biome: sheep rumen | host: Ovis aries | place: New Zealand
AGCCGAAGAAAATGCTATTAATGAGTGAGCTTGAACATGATTATTACAAGAATTGAATAAAAGAAATGCCTTAGATTTTTGATTCTTCTGACATGAGAATTTTTCTCTTGAGGAATTATGATTATTAAATTTAAATAAGATCCCTTGATTAGATGAGAGTGATGATATAAGAGCTGGTATTGAAAATGCTATAGTGCGTTCGATTAAATATGAGTTTTCTCATGGTTTAGATAATGAAATTGCTCGTAAATTTAATGATACTGTTAAATATCATAATACCACACTTTCAGAGCTTTTAGCGACAATAAATTTGTTTGAAAATCAATTAAATTGAGAAGATAAGTGAAAGTATTTAAAGTTTAGAAATAACTTTGTTTTAACTTTTTTGCAGATTAAGAATAATCTTGCTCCTATTAATGATGCTTCAAATAATAATATTAATGAGAATCTAAATACAAAATCTTTTTCTGATTGGACTGAGAGTCAACAGAAGTGATTTGATTATCTCTTTAGTAAGCTAATTCTTTCAAGGTTACATTCTAGAGTTGAATGAATCTCTACAATGGCAGAAGATATTACTAATTCTTTTTCTTTGCCATTATCAATGAGTGTTATTCCACAATCTCAAGAATATAGTATTGGGGAAAATGGATATGAAAGTTTAAAAGAATATGCTAAAGATAATTTCCCTGAATTGTATGAAGAACTTCAGAATGCAACAGAAGAAAACTTAGAAGAAGTTTATTGGAAAATATATTTAAACAAAATAAATCAAACAGATTCAGCTATGGCTGATGCTTTATGAGTTCTTTATGAAAATAATTTTGATGTTGCTTGTTTAAATAATGATCCTGCAAAAAGAGACGTATTCATCTCTAAATTGGCTGAATTGAGATTAAAAGGAATGGAGGAGAGTTGAGCTATTGAAGCTTTTGGTAATGATACAGAACAATTTAAACGTTTTTTCTTAGATCTTTTTGATTTTTCTAAGAATGAAGTTATTGTTAATTGAATGACTTTACATATTGACAAGGAGTTAAAATGAGGAGTTGTTAATCCTGATTTGAAGAACTTATCTGATTTTATGAATGCAAAGGATTTACCTATTAAGTTTTCAGTTAAGTGAGTAGATAGTTTAAATCTTTCAATGGATGACCAACAATTATTTAATAAATTATTTCAATGAGATTTTGTTGATGTTGCTGAGACTAATCCTGATTGAACTCCATGAACTGTACATAAAGATCTTGTGTTAGAAGATTCAAAAATATGAAAGTTTCTTATTTTCTATTTAATGTGAAATCCTTCAGTTATTGAAAGTTATAATCCTGAATCAGAACAAGGAAAAAAGTTAAATAATTTTTTCAGATCTTTAGATAGAGATATTGCTATTGATAAGAGTAAACGTGAACTTTCTGAAGATGAAAAAAGACATGATGAAGATTGAGAAAATCCTGAAGATGAAGAAGAAAATAGAGAGGAATGAGAATCTATAAAAGAAAAAATATTAGGACTATGGAATGGGTTAAAAGGTGATGAAGCAAGAGAGGGAGAAGAATCGTTTAAAGAATGAGCTATATTATATTATCCTTTTTGAGAATCAGTACTTCCTCCTAAAGGTGATTCTTCTAAAGATTGGATGAAACTCTATATAAAAGATGTTGATTGGGACAGATGAATGATAAAAATGAGGAGTAATGGTGTTGAATTGGAACTTCCTTGAGGATGGGAGAATAAAGATATTGAAATGCCATTAACTGTTTTTTCAAAACGTTTTTTGGAAGGCTCTCCTGATGTTTGAGGAGCTCCTTTTAAACAGCTTACAAGAAAATCTAATTTAGAAGAAGCTTTTAAAGGATTCTCAAAACAAGGACTTTGTAAGGATAGTATTTTATGAGATGCTAGCTTTGAAGATTGAAAGTTAATGCTTAGAACAAGATGAATGGATTGAAAAGAGCATAATGAAGAGGTTAAGTATTTCAGCTCTTGATTAAATGTCCCTGATGATAGTAAAGTTGTTTATGGTGTTAATTGGAATTCTGATGGTACAGTAACTGTTAAATCGAGTTCTTTTGTATCTGATGGAAAGCCTTATGAATATAAAAGGAAGATGTCATATCCTGATTTTTTACTCTTTTTAAGCGAAAAACAGCTTTCACCAAGGACTGAGCGTATGGCTGAAGATGAAAAAGTTAGAATTAAGGATGTTGTTTCACACACAACAACTAAGATAAAATGGATGACAATTTGATGATTAATTTATTCATTTAAGAATATTTGGAAAACATTAAATGATTGAATTGATAATTATCAAAAAAAACAGAATCAAGAATGTTTGGATTGGCTTGTTAGTAAATGAATTTATGATAAAATTTGAAAATGGTTTTGATGGGCTTCTCCGTCTTTAGCTGAAGCTGCAATGCAAGCACAAGATAAGGCAGAAAAATGAATGGATAAAGCTACTTGGGAAGGAATTGATGCTTGGTTAAAAGAGTTCTCTAGTTTGGCTGATTTTGCTAATTTCTTTGAAAAGTGAGTTGATGCTCCAAGTTGACAGAAATTTAGGGAGCTTAATAAGATTTTAAAAGCGAATGGATTTAAGACATTAAAGGATGTTGTTTCATCATGAACATTTGTTTGAGAAAATGATAAGTTAAGACCAATTATAGCTGCTGCTATGATTGCTAATATTAAGAAATGAGCATGATTATATCGTTGATTAGCTAATCAAGATAATCAATGTTTATGGATTAGATGTTTGTTATGACCTGCTCATTATAGAAGATATCTTGAAATGAGGAGAAAACTTGAGAATGATATTAAGCAAGCCGAACTTAATAAAGATTGAGGTAAAGTAAAACAGTTAAGTGATCTTTTAGTTCAATCTGAAACAACATATATTATTAACTGTATAGAAAATTCTCATGGAAAGGATGAGTATTTTTGAGCTCCTAGTGATAACAATACACAAGCTTTAAAATTGTTATATTCTAATGAATTTGCATCTCAATTAGGTAGTGCTGTAGATGAAGGAATAGGAGAAGCTGCAGTTGATAAAGGTTATTCATGAACAAAGAAATATAATCTATTTGATCCTGTTTTTAAGGAAGTTGAAAAGAATATTACTTCTTGAAGAATTGATAGATGATTATGAAATATTGAAAGGTTATGAGAGGTTGCTGTTAATGATTCAGATTTTGTTAATTTGAATGTTGCGATGACTTTTGTGACTTTGACATGAATCTTGAATAGAAAAGAAGGTAAGAATATTAGAACGAGATTTGATGGTTTAGCAAGAGCGTATATGCTTCCAACTGCATTCTTTTGAGAGAAAAATGAGAATCAAAGGAATGCTTGGTATATTTTGGAGAAGTCGTGATGTTGATTCTCAGAATTTATGGCTTCTAAATGACTTTCTATGGAACAATTCATGTCTACATCAGATGATGTTCCTTATAAGCAGTTGTTTTGAGCATTAAAGGAATGGTGGGTTAAAAATTCTAAGCAAATAGATACCTATTTTGAATCATTAAAGATTAATGAACAAAAAGATCCTATTTTGAAAAAGGTTAGGGATATTCTTTGGGAGACTAATCCAGATTCAATCAGTCCAAAATGGAGATCAAAACCAAAGATTACATGACATTATGCATTGTTAGCTTCTCCAGAATCTATCCGTCAGAATAAGGGTTATGATAGAGATTGATTCTCTTGAGATACTGATGAAAGAAATGATAAGGCAGCATTCTGGGAGAGTTTATTAAAATCATTAAAAAGAGCTCCAGAAGATGTTGATCCTAAATTTTTCTTAAAAGAATTTAAATTGCTTTTCAATTATGAAGGATTTTGAACAGGTAATGATGCTGAAAATAATATGATGATAAAAATGATAAAAGATGTTAAAGAACGTGCTTGAGAGCCAATAGTTTTCCATGTGCCTCAATGATGAGGAATGATTGATATACCTTCAAGATTTGTTTATTCAAAAGATGATTATAAACATTTGATTTGGTATATGTTTAAATGACGTGTGTTGTATAATAATTGAAGATCTGCACCACCTAAACAGGTTGATGATGTGTTGAATTTTTTTGTAAATTATTTTACAAGAAATTTTGATAGAATTGCATGAGATGATGCTTTGTTAAATGATGTATTCCCAATGGCAGAAAAATTACCTGAAAGAAGGTTAGTACCTTGGTGAGAATATCAAGATAATATTCAATGAGATAATAATTATTTTGATTTAGGATCTGATTCTGATGAAGCAGATATTGATTCAAAAGATCTTGAAAAACAGAGGAAAGCGATGAGAAATAGAAAGAAAAAGTATTATAGAAGAAGTGATTTATTTTATAATGATGAATTACTTCAATTGCAAAAAGGTTTGAAGAGAATAGGTGTCTCAGCTAAATCTTTGGCTGAACTTGGTTGAGAAAGATGAGTAGAAATTAATTAAGATTATTCTCAAGATATTTCTTTGATTTGGTCGCGGATTACTGCGGCTTTTTCAAATTCCCAAGCTTTAATTGCTTCGTCTAATTGGATTTTTAAGTCTTTTAAAATTATAGCTTTTTCAGCTTTGGTGGCTTTCTTTAATTTTTTAGTTTTATTTTCTTGTGTTATTTTTCAGAAAGATTGTTCAAGATCAAGGTCTGTTTTAACGGTTTCTAATGATTTTACATTTGAAGAAGCAAGCTTTGGAGTGATTCCATGTTCTTTATTAAATTTATCTTGGATGTTACGACGACGATAGGTTTCCCAAAGTGCTTTAATCATTGATTCTGTGAAAGCATCAGCATAGAGGATTACTTCACTATTTGGGTTCCTGGCAGCACGTCAGATAATTTGAACTAGAGAAGTAGTTGATCTTAGGAATCATTCTTTATCAGCATCTAATACTCAGATTAATGTTACTTCTGGGAGGTCTATTCATTCTCTAAGAAGATTTACTCATACAATGATATCGATTTCTCAAGTTCTTAGTTTTTTTATTATTTCCCAACGGTCTATTGCTGCGATTTCACTATGAAGATAGAATGCTTTGAAACCTTGAGATATTAGAAAACTTGTTACTTCTTCTGAAGATTTTTTTGTTAATGTAATAAGAAGAATCTTTCATCATTTAGAGATATGTAGTTTTATCCTTTCTAAGAGATGTTCCAAAAATGCTGGATGCTTTTCAGCAACAGCTTCTTTATTATCAGTTTGTAGATAGGTATCAATAAGTGATTTAACCATATAGTTTGTATTGAGTAAATTATTGTAATGAGAGTAATTATCTTTTAAAAGAAAGCAAGGATACTTTAATTAAAATCGTTTTAAGTATTAAAATAATCTGGATTTTTTTGATATTTTAGTTTGATACTTGGTTTTTATCTGTTTTTGAAGATTGTTGTTTTTTCTGCTTGAATTATTTAATGATATCCTTTTATATGTTTAATATGTTTTATACTTTCATATGTTGGTTATATGAAGCATAATAAACTTTGATTGTTATTTTTAGGAAGATTAGAAACTGAAAAAGGTTTTGATTTGATTTTTGATTTTATCAATCAATATCCAAATAAAGAGCTTCCATTTGAACTATATATTTTTTGAACATGAAGTTATGAAGAATGAATAATGGAGTTATCTCATCGTTTTAAAGAGATTCATTTTTTTTGATGGAAGCCATTGTCTGTTGTAGAAAGGTATTTAGAGAATATAGATTATTGTCTTATGCCTTCTAGATTCTTAGAAACTTTTTGATTAAGCGCTATTAATGTTTTAAAGTGGGGTATTCCTGTAGTTTGATTTAAAAAATGAGGGCTAGTTCCTTTTATCCCTGATGAGTATGCAATAGATAAATGTAAATGAAGTACAGAATTTTCTCAGTTTTCTGAAATGTTATTAAAATTAGAAAAAGAAAGGAAAGATAATGATTTTCATTTTTATGAGAAATTGGCAGAAAAATCAAAGTGAATAGCATTGAGATATACTAAAGATAGATGGTATGAGAGGTTTCAGAAATTAACTTTTGATTTTAAAGTAAAAAAAGTCGTACTTGTTAGTGATTTTATTAATAAAGTTTGATGAATAGAAACTTATATTCATGATGTAAAAGCGTTATTAGAAAGTCATTGATATGAAGTTGTTCTTTATTGAAGTACTTGTCCTAAGTGATTTTTATGAAAGATTAAAAAACTATTTGGTATTTGATTATGATGTTTTAATCTTTATGAAGCAATAAAGTTTTATTCTTTTATTAAAAGAGAAAAACCTGATTTAATATGGTATAATAGTATGTTGCGTTGGTTATGATGGATGCCTTTATGGATGAGTAGAAATATAAAAGCAAAAAGGTGGATGATGTATCATGATTTTTGATATTTTGTTCCTTATCCACATGCTTTATATGAAACTAAGGGAATTGACGAATTGTCGTTGAAGAATTATTTAAAACATGCAAATACTAAAAATCCTTTAAAGTGTTTGTTGATAATGTGAAAATATTTTTCTTTGAAGCTTTTAGTCTCTTCATTGAAGAAGCAAATAGATTTGCATTTAGTGCCTTCTGAGTTTATGGTTCCTATTGTTTCAAAGAGTTTTTGAATTGATGAAGATAAGGTAAAGTATTTCAATCATTTTCTTCAGGATTAGTTAAAAAACTAGCACCATAAATAATGATGCTAGTTGTCCGTTATTGAAGAAGTAATTCTTCAAGAGCTTCGATTTCTTCAGAGAGTTTTATTTTCTCTGAAGCATCTTCAGTTAACTCTATTTCTATTTCTTTAATCTCTTTTTTGAGTTTGAGTTTCTTTTTCTCTGAGCATGGAATAGAAGAAAGTTTGATTTCATTTATTCTTTTTTTTGCTTCGAGTTTATCTTTTTCATTAGAAGAGATTCCGAGACCTAAGTATTCTATCATTATGCCATATTTGGCTTTTTTGATTTTGTCTTTTTCTCGTTGTTTCTTGTGGATTAATCTAGGGATGAGCTTTTGCTCGATGATGAATTCATAGTAGAGAGAGCTTTTCTGGTTCCGGACGGCTATCATTAATATTACAAATGAAACCAGCGTTGAAAACAAAATTACTATCCAGAACGAACTCACAATCCCTGTTAACGTCTTTAAAATTGAACGTTCAAGACTGAAATAGATTAGAGCGAATGCTAGTGCTCCCATGGATGATCCAAGCATCTTCCAGAGGAGCTCTTTTTCATAGAATTTGTAAATTTTAACCATAGTTGTATTTGTTTTTTTGTTTTTGCATTTTATCTTTTATCCATTTTGATAAGAGAAGTCAATGTTAAGTGAATTCTTTTTTGTTGTAATTTCTGATTCGTTTACTATAATTTATTTGAGATATGCTGTCTTTATTCTTATTTCTTTTTCATGGAAAGAATGGAATTAGAGAAAACTCTCCCAATTGAGGGGAATAAAGTATTGATTATGGGAAATTGGTCCTATAAGAATATGGGAGATGAACTTATTTTGCTATGAACAATTCGTTTGTTGCAAAAACAGTGAAAAGAGGTGGTAGTTTCTGCATATGATGTAAAACGGCTTAAATCTTTCTTTTCTCAATTTACTGATTTAAAGCCAATAACTTATTTACATGAGTTTCCGAAATGAATACGTTCTTTTTTTAGGTATTTTTTTACTAAAATAAGAAGGGAATTGAAAGTATACAGATCTGTTGATAGCGTTATTATATGATGAGGGGAAATTTTAACAGAAGAGAGTCCAAATTCTTATCGATATTGGCTTGTTTGATTGTTACCTTTTTTTCCAAAATTGGATAAGATTAATGTTTATTTAATGTGAGGAATTCAAATACCTGAGAAGAAATTCAATATTTGGTTGTTTGATTATTTATTATCAAAAGTGAAGGCTATTTATGCTCGCGATAATGAATCAGTAGAAGCACTTACTGAATATTGATATAAAAATGCTCAGTTTTTTCTAGATACTAGTTGGTTTGCATATTCATGGTGACGAATTAAAAGAGAAATTGAACATAGTAAGGTAGCGTTAATAAATTTGAATAAGAATTGAGAAAAGTTTTTTGATGATTTAGTTCTTCAATGTGAATCTTTATTATCTAATGGATATACAATAAAGTATGTACCTGTGAGTAAGGGAAATAATAGAGTTTATAATGATTTGTATTATAAAGAAGTATTAGAAAAAAGATTGATGACAAAATTTGAAGTTTTAGATTGGGAAGAGAGTTTTTCTTCTTTTGTTCAGGAGGTTAAAAATGCGGATATCGTTGTAACTGCGAGATTGCATTTATTTTTGGTAGCAAGTTTTTTGTGAGTTGAGACAAAAGTGTATCCTTATCAGATGAAAATTTTGAAGATGAAAAAGATAATTCAGGAGTTCTTTGAAGAGTAGTATTATAATACATATTGCATATAATAATTTCATTAAGTCAACTAGAAAAGAAAGATTATTTTTTCTATTAATAACTATATTTTTAATTTTGTTTATACTTGATATTAAAGAGTGAAGATTCTTTAATTTATTGAAAATTCATTATGATATCTAGTGTAATATCATTTCTAAAAAAACAAGTAAAACAAAAAAAGAAATTATTGTTAAAGTCATTGTTTATCTTATTGTTATGATTTTCTTTTATGCCTCAACAGACCTATTTTTCTGTTAATGAGGTTTATGCTGCAGGTACAGAAAAAGACAATGATGAGGTTCAAAAACAGAGAGAAGCGCTTTCTTCTTTAGATACTTTTATGCAGGCTGTTTCAGATATTGCTTTTGCTTTACTTTGGCCACTTGTTGCATTGGCTGGTTTGGCAATGGATAATACTTTGATTTATGGCTCTTTTATGTGACTTGATGTTTCATTATGGAATATTTGGCAAATAGTAAGAAGTTTCGCAAATTATACGTTATGATTTTTGCTTTTAATTTGAGTGTTACGATATAATTTGTCGTGAAAGGATTCTATTAGTGGTATAAAATTGCCAGATTTGTTAAAGAAAGTATTGATTGCTAGTGTTCTGATTCAAGCAAGTTGGTTTATAATGATGGTATTGGTTGATCTTTCAACAATTATGACATATGGTGTTGGATGACTTCCTATTTCTGTTTTGTGAGAAAAAACTCTTTGATCTTGAGATGATTCAAGAATGTTTAAAATGAATGTTGATTTGAGTTTATGAGATTATGATTCTAAGATAGAATGACAATGAGATAGTGCTGGTGCAATAAAATATTATTGGCATGTAACATGATCAACTTATGTAGCTCCATGTAAAACAGTTGACGTTGATTTTTGATGAAATGATGGTAAGCAAGCATTTGTTATTGGTAGAGAATTTATTGAACTTCCATGAACAGATGGTAAAACTAGTTATACAATGAAGCCGTGATATTGTATGTATTATTGAGCTTTGGTGACTTTTAATGATTTTTATCCAAATCAAGGTTGATCATCAGGGGATACTTATTGAACAGCATTAAGTACTTTTAGTAAATTAATTGAAGATACCAATAATGATGCTGCTAAGAAGCTTGTTGATGCTGGGATTATTTTCCCTATATCAACTTGAAAAATTCCATATTTATCTGGGAATAAAGCCACTTTTAACCCAGTTGAATTGTCTTGAAAGAATGGTGATAAATTAACATATTGAAATAAAACTGCATGTAATCAATGAATTTGAATTGTATCTGCTAGAAAAGATCTAAAAACCAAAAAATGGAATTGTCTTTATGGCGAAACAGATATTACTTTTTCTAATCTTTTAAAGAAGGCTAATTCTATGACATGACCATTCGCGGCTTTATATTCAAGTTTGTCTGTTTATTCAAATCTTCAAGTAGATGGTAAATGATTGTGGCAGAAATTTGTAATAACTTTTGTAAACGTTTGTTTTTCTGCCTTACTTGTTCTTCCTTTGGTAGCGTTAGTTGTTGTTTTGTTTACGAGAATTTGATTACTTTGGCTTGCTATAGCACTTTCTCCATTTTTGGTTCTAGTAAAAGTCTTTAGTGGTATGATAAAATTACCTTGAGATCTTGATAAATATCTTAATTTTGGTGAACTAATTAAATTATTGTTAGCTCCTGTTTTAATTAGTTTTGCTGTTTGAATGTCTATGATTTTTATGTCTGTATTAAAAAATTCTGTTTGAGTTTGACCTGATGAATCAGCTTATTTAGATAAGAATAATACAAAAGAATTTTATAAAAATTTTGAAAATATTTCGTGAATTAAGGTTTCATGAACTGATTTAGATTTATTATGATTTATTAAATTAAAACTTGATTCAACAATGATAAATCTTTCATGGATGATATCAATGTTCTTTTGATTGTGAATAACATGGTTTTTGCTATTTCGGGCTATTAAGCAAACAGCTATTTGAAAAAATATTTGAACAACATTGCAAAATTTATGAGAAACTTTTATAAAAACAACTCCGATTATACCTGTAGGTAAGAATTGATTATCTTTGAAATGATTAGAAAATGCTCCTGAACAGATATTTAGCAAAATTTCAGATGATAGAACTGATGCTGATTGAAAAAGATTACAATCTCTTTTGGATATAGGTAAAGATGATTATGAAAAGATGTGAAGTCGTTTTGTAAGAAGCAAAACTATTTCCTTTAATGATGCATTTGAAATACAGGATAAAGATTATTGAGATACTGATAAAATGATTAAAAGATTGGATGGCGTTTATCGTTCTGAAGTATGGTGAAATAGGGCAGATGAGATTGCAGGAGTTTATAAATCTATGTTGTCAAATGCTCAGTCAAAGGATAGTGCTAATAAAATTATTGATCATTTGAATGAAAAGTGAGATTCAAAGATAAATGTTAATTGAGAAAAATTCAAAGTTTGAGATACTGAATATACTGTTTGAATGTGAAAAGATTGAAAATATGTTTTACAAGGTGGATGAGATACTGATGCTGCTAAATAGTCTAAAACAGTCAATGTATTTAAAAATGTGAATTATCATTGTTATGGTAATGTTTTTCTCATTCCATCCTACTTTTGCTGATAGTTGTAGTTGATCAGTTGATGAAACGTTAACAATGATAAATGAATTATTCAAAAATTTATGAAGACTTTTTTCTTGGATATGGATAATACTTTGAAATTTTGCATGAGTTTTGATGACAAATACTTTGATATATTGAGAGTTTATGAATCTTGATTCATCCCTTCGAAATGTTCGGCAACTTACAAGAAGTATTGCTAATTATGCACTTTGATTTATTTTTATCTATAATATCTTTAAATATATTTTTTCTCATGGAGAAAAGGTGCCAATTGATACAATAAAGCAAATATTGTTTGCTTCTGTGCTTGTCCAAGCAAGTTGGTTTTTTGTAATGGTTCTCGTTGATTTGTCAACAATAGGACTTGCAACGGTTTCCTCTTTCCCTGCTCAAGTGATGGTTTCAAGTCCAGATATGATGGAAACAATGAAACAACAAATTTGAATGAGTAGATTTTTGAATGATAAAAAGGTTGTTGTTATTAATGCTTTCTCTGACCAGTATTTGTCATGAGATAATACAAAATGGTTTGTGGTTGATCATGTAGAAGATCCAAATTCTGTTGATCCCAAAAAAGAAACAATAGATGCTTTATTACCAAGTCCTTCAAATTTGTGATGATCGTTTATGTATCTTTGATTTACAGCATTAAAAGCACAAAATTATGTTACTAGTCCTGCTCCTTCTTCTGCTTCATGTGTAGCAAAAACGGAAAAAGTAATAACGAATTTGATTCTAAATTCATGATTGTTAATAATATATTCTTTGGCATTGGTACTTTTGATAGTATTATTGGTTATGAGATTATGATATTTATGGGTTTTTATTGCTATCAGTCCAATTATTATTGTTCTATATTTTATAAAAGATATAAAATTTAAAGCATCTGATGATATTTTTGATTTGAAAAAGGCAATCTTTTTGATATTTCAACCTGTTCTTTTCGCTTTTTGGATATCAATTATGTTTTTGGTTGTTTTGATGGTTCAAAAAGTTTTTAGTCAATCAATTACAACAAATTTATCTTGATGAGTTACGGTTTCTAATGGTAGTAATTCTTCAACAGATAAGGATGCACTTCCCAAAGTTTCTTCTGTTCTAGAAAATGCATGAATTGTTACTTTTCATATGAGAGAATGAGCTAAATCAATGAAGGATATAGTATTAGCTTTAATAACATTGATTTTAATGTGGCAGTTAGTTAAATTAGCATTGACTTGAACAGTATCATGATTTAATGGTAATTCATCTTTGGCTAAAAGAATGGATAAGCTTGTTAGAAATACTTGAAAATTGTTTTGACAAGTTGGGATTGTCCCTACTCCTACATGAATGATGTGATTTAATCAGGTTTGGGATTGAGAAACAAGTAAACTTTGGAATTGAGCTGTTTGACGTTTGGAATCCAGTATGCTAAAAAGAGATAAATCAACGGATACAATTAATGAATTGATGTGATGGACTAATTCAACTGTTATAAAGTCTTTGAGTTTTACACAAAAACAATCTTTGGAAAGAGCTTCTACATTATCTGGAAAATTGCCAAGTCATTTTGTAAAAGAACTAGAAAATGTGAAAAAAGACAATTTGTGATTGACGTATTCTGAAATCAAACCATATATTAATAATTGGTTGGATTTATATCGTTCCGCTTGAGTGAATAGTGATGAATATAAACAAATGAATTCTTATTTTTGATGAGATGCAGCAAAAAATATTTGGTGAAATATAACGAGTAAATATAATGATAAAGAAAAAATGGATATTGATGCAATTTTGCAGGATATTGAAGTTATATGATCCGGATGATTTTCTTCATTTTATAAAAATGTTTTTTGAAGCACGGAAAATGTTCCAACTTCATATGAAGATTTTAAAAATAAAGGACAGAAAATTGTTTATAAATCTACATCAGAAAGTTCATAGAAAACTCTTTAACTTCTCCTTTTAGGTTTTCTAAAGCTTTATTATTATCTCTTTCTATAATTCCTTTATCAATAAATTCAACAATCTTTTTGATATCGTTTTCTTTTACTCATCTTGTTGTCATTGCAGGAGTCCCTATTCTGACTCATGATGGGCGAAATGGAGGACGAGTATCATTGGGTATGAGAGATTTAGAAACAGAAATACCTATTTTATCTAATGCATTTTCTACATCTGCTCAGTTATAGCTTTTATCTGATAAATCTAATATAATCATATGATTATCGGTTCATCATGTAACTAGCTTATATCAGCGTTTTAGGAATTCTTCAGCCATAACCTGTGCATTAATAAGGGCTTGTTTTGCATAATTTTTAAAGTCTTCAGATTCTACTTCTTTTAAAGCTACTGTTATTCATGCAATAGTGTTCATATGTGGTCATCATTGCATTCAAGGGAAAACAGCACGATCTATTCTTGTTGGAAGATTTTCTATTGTATCTTCAGGTTTTTTTAATGGATTTGAAACGATTCATTTACTAAGAATTATTGATCATCTTGGTCAGCGTAATGATTTATGTGTTGTTGTCATCATAGCATGGAATCCATAATCTAGTGGATTCTTTAGTAATCCTGCAGCAATAAATCATCATATATGTGAGATATCAGCATAAGCAATAGCTCATATTTCGTGTGCAATTTCTACGAATTTTTCATAGTCTAATTCTCTTGGATAAGCGCTAAATCATGCTAAAATTACTTTTGGTTGATATTTATGAGCTAAAGTGCGGATTTGTTCATAATCAATACTTCAATCTTCTTTTGTAGTGTATCAATAAAAGTTGAAGATTTTTGAAAAAAAAGTAACAGGAGAACCATGTGTAAGATGTCCTCAATGTCACATTTCTAATCAAAGAATATTATCTCATGGATTCATTACTGCTGAATAAAAACAATTATTAGCAGCAGCTCCTGATAGAGCTTGAACATTAGCATGATCTGAATGAAATATTTTCTTAGCTCTTTGAATTGCTAAACTTTCTAATTTATCTGTAAATTCTTGTCCTCAGTAATATCTTTTTCAAGGATATCATTCTGCATATTTGTTAGCAAAAACAGAGGATTGAACAGCTAATACATCTTTTGATTGATAATTTTCACTTGCAATAAGTTCAATTCCTTCTTGCTGTCTTTTTTCTTCTCATAAAATTAGATTTTCAACTTCGGTATCTTTTATGCTCATGGGATTGAACTTAGAATGTAAATTTTTTTATTAATCGATAATGAGTTCTCACCAATCTCATTGTTTTATGTCTGCAGCATTAGCTTCCTCAATATCAATATGAGTATCTAATGCAAAAGAATCGCTTACTCTTATAACAACATTGTCAAATATTAAACCTCTTTCTCAATTAGTTTTTACTTTAACTATTTGTCCATTTTCAACACCAAAGTTTTTTGCATCTGCAACAGTCATATGAATATGTCTTTTTGCTACAATCATACCTTCTTTTAATTCTATTGTTCCTTTAGGTCAGATTACAGTTATAGGTGCTGATCATTTTAAATCTCATGATTCTCTGATTGGAGCAGGTGTTCATAGCTTTACAGTATCTCATTTCATTACTTCTACTTGAGTTTGTTTTCTATATGGGCCAAGAACTCTTACTTTAGCTATTTCTGATTTTGGTCATTTAATAATTACACATTCTTCTGAAGCATATTGTCCTGGTTGAGATAAATCTTTAATTTTTGTTAGTTCATAATTAGGACCTCAAAATAGCGTGTTGGCATCAGCTTGTGTAAGATGAATGTGTCTGTTTGATACTCAAATTGGTACTCTCATACTTAATTTTTACTTAGATAAAATATTAGTTTGAAGAATATGAATATTGTTAATATTTTCAAGATTAGTTTGTTCATAACTTGATTTATTGGTGTTTTATTTTAGAGGATTCTATTGATATTAATGTTTTTTTTACTATATATTTCGTTATATTTTATTTCGTGATAGAATGATGAAAAAAACATCAATGTTATTATTTTGAGTTCTTAGTTTGTCTATGTTAGTTTGTTGATGTGGACAAAATGCTCAAAATTCAATAGAGTCTGGAACATGAGCAGATGAAATTACTTGATCTTTATCTTCTGAAACTAAAGTTATGAAAGAAGTTGTTAGTACTTGAGATTTAGTTGTTGTAGATTATGTTTGAAAGCATTTAGATTGAACTGTATTTGATACAAGTGTTAAAGCTATTGCAGAAGAAGCATGATTATTTAATCCAAATAGAGATTATGATGCATGATTAGAATTTACAGCTGGTGCTGGTCAAATGATAAAATGATTTGATGAGGCTGTAATTTGAATGAAAGTAGGAGAATCTAAGACTGTTGAGATTCCTGCTGAAAAAGCATATTGAGAAAGAAGTGAAGACTATGTTATTCATGTTCCTGTAGAAGAAGCTTGAGATCTATCTGGAGCTGAGGTTTGAATGCAGGTTATTTTATGAGGAGCATACCCAGCTAAGATTATTGAATTAAATGATAAAGAAGTTGTATTTGATGCAAATCATGAATTAGCTTGAAAAGATTTAGTATTTGATATTACTGTTAAGTCTATAGAATAGTATTAGAAGCTTTTACTTAACTTTTTATTCTTATGGTTTCGTTGAAAGTTTATAATTGAGAAGTATTTGAAAGGTGAACATTATGGTATGTAGGATTTTTCTTAGTGATAGGAGCTGTTGTTTGTGTCTCTTTGTTTTATGAATCATGAGATAACTTGCAGTGACTTATTTGAGCAATAATCATGTTGATGATCGTTTGATGATATTTGTTCTTCTTGTCTAGAGAAAATACTGAAATAAAAATGGTTATTAAGCCTGAGGGGTTTGTTATTTGAGAAAGACTTATTCCTTATTCTCAGTTAAACGGTTTTGTTGTAGAAATGGATAAAAAGACGATGAAGTTCAAGAATATTGTTCTTCTATTTGATAAGTCTGTTGAGATTTATTCTTTGAAAGATACTAAAAAGCAACAGGAATTGTTTTTTTCAAAGCTGTCTGAATTGGTTCCTTATGTTGATAAATATGAACAGAGTTCATTAGATAAATTGTTAAGGAGATTAAAGATATAAAAAACTTTATATACTAAGGCTCTCTTTTGAGAGCTTTTTTCTTTGAAAAAGTTAGTAAAATCTGTAAATTTCGTTTGTTTTTATATTGGTAGGGTGATATTAATGCTCAGAGATAACCTTCGTTTTGTTGCATTGGATTTTGAGACAACTGGGCTTGATATCCATAATGATGTTCCGATACAAATTTGATTATTGGAGTTCGATAATAAGTGAAATATTATTGCAGGATTTCAGTCGCTAATTTATCCTGAAAAGACAGTTAAGGAACTTAAAAGTATTGTTGGGTTTATAACTTGATTGTCTGTTGAAAAATTAGAAAATGCACCTCATTGTGAGGAACTATTGTCTCAATTAGAACCATTTTTTTGAGATAATACAGTGATTGTTTGACACAATATCTGATTTGATTTAGAATTTTTGAAAAAGTTTTTCCCTACGTTGAAGTGGAAATCTAGTATAGATACCTTTCGTTTATCACAGGCTTTGCTTCATTATGTTCCAAGCTATGCATTGGAAGTTTTGATTGAGCTTTTAAATGAAAAAGTTGAATTTAAGGAGATTATTCAGAAGGTTCAGCCTTATTTATCAGAGGATGAAAATTTTCATGATGCATATTATGATTCAAAATTAACTATTGCACTTTTTTGGTATCTTTTGAAAAAACTTGATTGAATTGTAGCAAATTATCCAATTTTAAAGACAATTATTTCTCAGTCAGAATGAAGTTTTGCCGAAATTTTTGTTAAGGAAGAGAATTCTCATTGAGGTATCCCTATTGTTTTACCATCATTAAAGAAAGCAGTTCCAGCAAATACTCAGATGGTAAGCTGAGATTATGATATTCAAATAACGGATAAGCATTTATGAAAGAAATATTTAGTTAATAATGTCTCTTTAAAATCTTTGCTTTCTTCTCTGTCTAGTAATAAAAAGGTAATTTTTGCATTCTCTAATAAATCAAAATTGGATATTGCTAAAAATATGTTATCAGATTTGTGAGTAAAGAACCTTTGATTTGTTAAAGAAGAACAAACTTTGAATAGTGAAAGATTACAAGAATTTGCAAATAAGTGAAGTTTCACAGAGAATGAACTCTATTTTCTTATTAAATATTTTTCGCATGCAAATCAGTGACTTTGAGTACTAGATCTGAATTCTAAGTGAGATTATGAAATTTATACTGCGATAAAAGAACAGAGAGATGTTGTAAATTATCCAGTTATTTTAGCTACTCATGGTTGATTGTTTTCTTTGTTAGAACAGTGAGAAAAATATGAATGATATCGTATTGTTTTTTTTGATGTTGAATGGTGGTATAAGAGCTATAATACTTATAAATCACGTAGTTATGATTTGAATTATACTTTGAATTATATGGATATGTTGAGTTATAAGTTTTGATTACAATATCAATTAAAATGAGATGAAACAATAAAAGATAATTGGAAGATATTTGAAGAATTTAAGCAATTCTTCATTATGTTTATGTGAATTTTATGACAGGAAACAAAAAGTTTTTTTACAAATACTGATGCGACACTTCAAACATTAGAACCAATTACTTGAAGTTTGTCTTTTTATCAAACTAATAAATTATTAACAAGATTTAGTGAGTATTGGGAAGAAAAGTTAAAACTTATACTTCATCCAACTGAGTATATGACGATATGGAAACAAATAGAACATATGCAAATTATTTTTGATGGGATGTTGACTGTTGAGAAAAAGATGCGGTGAAAATGAGATTTCTATTTTGTTTATTCTGAAAGTGTTAAGTATTCAAATTGGAATGAGTTTGCTGATGAATTTGAATGACATGAAGTATTGTTTTTGTCAAATAATGATGAGTCTTTACCTTATTTAATTAATAAAGTTTCTAATTCTGAAAGTTTGGAAGAAAAAAATGTTGAGGATAAGATTTTTCATCTGAGTAAAATACCGTCTGTTGTTAAGGTCTTAGAAGATTATAATTTTGAGCAATATCCTAATTGACTAATATTTATCTTATCTGTTAAAAAGGATGAAAGTGTTGCTCTGTTTGAGGAATTTATTTCAAAATGATTTGATAAGAAGTTTATGTTGTTAGTTGAAAATATTACTTGATGATCTTGAAAAAATTTGTTCAAAGCTAAGCATCAATGAGCGAAAATTATTATTTGATGATATAATTTTTTGTTACAACTTTTTTCTCAAAAAATTGCAATTTCCCAGCTTATAATATATAATAGTAAGTGAAATCAACAAGATTTGATTTATAGTGATATATTGCGATATGGACAAGAAACTCTTAGCTAATATTACGTATTATGATGTCATTAAGCTTTTGTGAGCTGTAGTGCTATTTTTTCTTGCATTAGTGATTTGAGTGAAAGAAGGAGGTGAGCCATTTACTATGGTTGAAAATGATTATTATGAAGAATATGCTGAAGATACTACTTCAAATGTTGAAGAACATCCTGCAGCTTCTCTTTCAATGTCTGATAAACTTGCAAGTGTTTGTGCTTTACATGATGATTGGTGTAAGAAGATTGTATGGAGTTGAGCTTTTTCTGATATGGAAAAAATATGATATGTAAGCCAGTATTTTGTAATATTCAATTTTTTAGATAGGGGAATTAATGAAGGTTTAGATATTAAGAAGGAATTTAAGACATTAGTTATTAATTCAAATGCTGGGAAAAGAAGATGAGGAGCTACGTGGTCAAAAATAACAATTAATTTGGATTCGTTTACTGATATTTCTCAGTTTTGGCAAGTTCTTACTCATGAATTTTGACATATAGTTGATCTTTGAGTTTTAAATGGTAATAGTTTGGCAAAAAATTCTGATTATACAGAGTTTTGAAAAGTAAAGTTTTCTATAGATGATCCTTCTTTAGAATATTATAAGTATTCTTGGAATTCTGAAGATATTAGAAAATCAACAGCTCAGGAAAAGGATTTTTGTAGCCAATATGGAATGAGTAATCCTTTTGAGGATTTTGCTGAGTGTCATAATCTTTATCTTAATAATAGAAAATTATTTAGGACAATGGCTTCAGAGAGTTCTATTCTAAAAAATAAATTTAACTTTTTCTCAAATCTTTTTGATTATCAGATTCTTTGGGATAATAATACATGATTTCCATATGATTGATGGAGACCTTGGGATACTACAGTTTTGAGTTAATTAATACAAAATAGTATAGATAATTTTTTATTGCTTTTTTCCATAGCTTATTAGTAATGTTCTAGAGCTTTAATTCTATCTTCAATACTTGGATGTGTTTGAAAAAGTGTTGAAAATCATTTTCAAGATAGAGGATTTGCAGTAAATAATGATGAAATTGAGTCGTTTTTTAAATTAACTGTTGAGTTTTGTGATATTTTTCTAAGTGCTGAAATCATTGCTTGGTTATCATGTGTTAGTACAACACTACCTGCATCTGCTAAGTATTCTCTTTTTCTTGATATAGCAAGTCTTATAAGGGGATAGAATGCATATCAAAGGACAATAAATGCAAGTCATAAGTTCCTGCTTTTTTCGTTAGATGACCAGTAATAAATTTCACGTCAGATTGTACCGATAGCTCATATATAAAGTATTGTTATCGCCATGAGCAATGAATCTTTGTTGATAATATGAGTTAATTCATGTCATGCGACTGCTTCAATTTCTCTTCTATCTAAGTTATTTATAAGTCATCTTGTGAAGCAAACCCATGAATCTTTCATTCTCCATCAGACAGCGAAAGCATTCATTCAACTATCTTCTATTATTCAGATTTTAGGAGTAGGTAATCAGCGTGTTATACAAAGATTCTCTACTATATTATATAGTTCTGGATTTTCTTTTCTTGTAAGTTCTCTTGCTCATGAAAACGAAAACATGATTTTTTTCTGAGCAAAAAACGTTATTGCAAGTATTATTAAAAGAATAGGAACTCGGATAGCTAAGAAATCTATTGTTGCATCTAATGCGGTATTTGTAATATATTCATTAGACATTCAAGTCTTTGATGCTTCTCAATAGAAAATTGAAAAAACTACAATAGCAAGAATCAATGGGAGTGAAATAACGAGAAAAAGTGATTTTAATCTATTAGTTCGTATTCCCTCCTGGAGAGATAATGGCATATTTGGTATAAATATTGATATATAAAAATCCTATTATTTAGAATTTTTAGAATTCAACTTTTGGAGAATCTTTTTCTTCTGGATTATCGATTTCAAAGTATTCATATGTTGTGAATCCTGCAATACGAGCAACAATAACACTAGGGAATTGTTGAACAGCGATATTATAATCTTTTGTAGCTGAATTGAAATATCTTCTTGCAGCAGCTAGTTTATTTTCGATATCAGAAAGTTCTGATTGAAGTTGTAGGAAGTTTTGATTTGCTTTTAATTCAGGATATGCTTCAGCAACTGCGAATAATGTTTTTAATGCTCCTGTAAGTTCGTTGTTTGCTTCAACTTTTCCTTCAATTGTTTTTGCATTCATGAATCCTGTTCTTGCTTGCATTACTTGATTTAAAACATCTTTTTCATGTTTTGCGTATCCTTTAACTGTATTTACAATATTTGGAACAAGATCAAATCTTAATTTTAATTGTACATCAATATCAGAGAATGCATTTTCTCTATTTGCTTTTAAAGATACAAGACGATTATAAAGTGCAATTAACCATCCGATTAATACGACAACGATTAGAATAATAATTACATTTGTTTCCATGTGTTATGGTTTATTAAATAAATAGAAAGTATCAAAGTCTTTTTGATATTGAATTCATTATATTGATAAGCTTAAAATATGCAATTAAAAACGAATAAATGTTGTTCTTTAATTTCGCTGAAAAAAAGATTGTGAAAAATTGACAATTTTAAAATTGTTGTTATAATATTGTTGTAATTATTTATTCTTAATAAAATAAAAACATGAAAAAGACTACTAAATCATTCGCAGAAAGGATTGGACTTGTTAAGCCTGAATGCGAAAGAACAAAAACTCAAAAAATCGTAAGAGATGTTGCTTTCTTTGCTGTAGTTATTTATGCAGCAGTTATCTCATTCTTATATTTTGATGCAGAAGCTCAAATTATTGAACTAGATTGTGGAAATGTTGGACAAGCATCTACTCAAGTAGCTCTTAATAAATAGTTATTTTCCCTTTTAAAAATAAACTCTGAATAATTTTTCTATTCAGAGTTTTTTTCTTCTTCAGCTCAAAATATTTCTTCTAGATTCAATTTATGTTGTTGTTCTGAAGATTTTTCTTCAGATTTCATAAATTCGTTAAGATAAGGCTTCTTGCTAAGAAGTTTTGGTAGAGAATCGAGCAATATTGAATAATCTCAAGATTTTGGATACACAAAGGTAACTGGATCAAGAAGTCCTGTTGGTCTAATAATTTGTTCTACAACTTCGTCAGAAAGGTCTAATTCATATTCTGCAGGTGTCGCAGAAAGAAAGATAGATTTAACATTCTTCTTTGTTTTACGAGAGAGTGTTTCTTGCTGATTATTCTTTCTTGCTTCATGATTTATGAGAGAAGAGTTTTTATCTTCTTTTTTTCATTCATTTACAACTTGTTTATGAACGGTTGATACTAAGTCTAAATCTGCAGCAGCTTCATCCAGTTTTATTTCATTTATATCTTTCCATTGGAGTGTTGCTTCTAGTTCTTCAAACCTTAGAGGTCTATGATCTATGGCTGAAGGTAGGCGGAATCAGTAGCGGATTAGGTTGTTTTTTCTAGCTCTATCTCATTGAGCCATTGCTCTTAATTGAGGAATAGTCATATGAGATTCATCTATGATAAGAAGGAAATCATCAGGGAAATAATCAAAGATTGTGTTTGGTGGTTCTCAAGGTAATCTTTTGTCAAAGTATAGTGAGTAATTTTCAATTCAGTTAACAAATCCTGTTTCTCTAATCATTCTTATATCATATTCTACCTTTTTTTTGATTCTCTCTGCTTCAACAAGCATTCAGAGTTTTTCAAATTCTTTGATACGTAATTCTTTTTCTGTATTAATCTGCTGGAGAATGAGCTCTAAATCTGAAGTGTCTTGTAGATATTGTGTAGCAGGCCAAAGCATTGCTTTTTGAACAGGTCATATTAGTTCATAACTAAGAGAATCCCTTTGTTCTATTCTTTCGATTGTGTCTTCATCAAAAAAACAACGATATAAACATTTTTCAGTTGAAGAAAAGATATCAAGAATGTCTCATTTCATTTCAAACATTCAAGCTTCAATTTTTCAATGAATTGGTTTATATTGCATGTGAAGTAGTTGTCTTTTTATTTCATTGAAATCATATTTTTTACCAACATATAGTTGGAGACAGTTTTCTTCAAAAAATCTACTTTGTCAAAGTCCGTATAGAGAAGAGGCAGATGCTACAACTATTACATCTTTTCTACTTAATAGTGAAGCCATTGTTGCAAGTCTATACATTTCAATCTCTTGATTAACAGTTGCTTCTTTTTCAATATATGTTCATGAACTAGGAAGATAACTTTCTGGTTGATAATAATCAAAGTATGAAATGAAATAGTGGACGGCGTTTTCTGGGAAAAATGCTTTAAATTCTGTAGCAAGTTGTGCTGCTAATGTTTTGTTATGAGAAATAACAAGTGTTGGTTTTTGAACTTCTTTTATGATATTAGCAATTGTAAATGTTTTACCTGTTCCAGTTGCTCAAAGAAGAGTGATTTTATTTTTTCATTTAGAAAAACTATCAGCGATTTGTTTGATAGCTTTTGGTTGATCTCATGCTGGTTGGTAACTGGATTGTAGATTGAACATCTATAACATAAATTAGGTTAAAGTTTATTCAATTTCATTAAATCTTGGAAAGAAGAGGTAGACGATATTATAAAATGAATCTATAACTTTATCGAGTCCTTTTTCTTGTTTTAACATTTTTTCTGTAAGGATTCCTTCTAGTTTAAACATTTCGTTTTCTACTTGTTTTCATAGTGTTTGAAATTCTTTATCATCAATTGAAGAATCGTTTATTTCGCGAAATTTCCAGAATAGGTCTTGATTGGTTTCTGCAAATCTTGCAAACAATTGTCATCATTTAGTCTTTTTTATTGATTCTAGTTTTTCTATGATATATTCTCTAATAATTTCATTTATTTCTTTTTCTTCTTCTTTTTTTAAGTTAGAAAAAATATTTCAGAAAATAGGGTGTTGTTGAAGATCTGAAAGATAGGGAATTCTTTTTTTTGAGTTTTCGAGGTTTGATAAAATGTTTTTTATTTGCTCTATTTCGGCAGTCTGCATATTATTTTGATTCTTTTCAACTAAAAAAAATCCGAAAATAGGATTTATCTATCTGTTTGGTAGTATGTAAATCTGTGTAAAAAAATCAAGAAAAAATCGTTTTTTCTCTTGAATCATTTGTTTATATTGCTATTTTACAATAAAATATTTTATAAAAAATAAAAAAATGAAAAAATATATTTTCTTGTTCTTTGTGTTTATATTGGCTTGATGCTCTAGTTCTTTGAGTGGCGGTAATATAAAAGAATATAATAATTCTTTGATGGCGGTTCAGTCACAGTCAGTAGAGATAATAAAAAACTATTATGAGTGATTAGAAAAAAACTATGATGGTTCTAATTTACTGGAGATGTTTACAGGAACAGTTGAAGAATTACAATGATTAGAATCAAAAGTTGAATTAATGTCTTGATGGAAGGATGATTATGAGTTAAGAGATGCTGTTGCTAATTATATTTCTTGATTACAGGTTTCATTTATAAAAAATGAGTGGCCTATTGTGGAAATGCTTCTAGATTATACCTGACAAGTTTCTCGTTTTTATAGAGATAATGAGTCTTTTTTCTCAGATTCTGCTATGAAGTTTGCATGAGATTTAGCTGCATTGGATAAAGAAATGGAATCATATTATGTACATTTTTCTGAAAAATACTGATATAAATAGTAGTATTTTAGGAGTCTATGTTTGCATTTATTGGAATTATATTTATACTTATTCTATTGTATTAAGATAGTTTAGCTTCTATATATTATCATGAAAAATTTCTCTACAAAAAAATTTCTAATATGTACGAGTGTTTTGTTCTTTTTGTTTTGAGGATTCTTAATTTATGCTGTTCCTCCTATTATGATTGATCCTTCTAGGTTTGTGGCTACAGTGAGAATTCAGCAAGTTAATTTGTATTATAGGGTAGAATCAGAACATGATACTGAATTATCTAAAGGTGATATCGTAAAGGCGTGAATGGCTAATTATTGATGAATTAATAGATGAGTACTTTATATTAGGCCTGTTGATTATAGTGGTAATTTAGTTGATTATACAAATAATACTGTTTTAAATCCTGATCATACATCTATTATCGGTTGACAGATGAATACTAATAGATGAGATGAAACAAGTATGATTTTGTGAGGAAGTAAGAATACTGTTGATTGACATTGAGTTGTTTTAATGTGATGAGATAATAATACAGCTTTGGTTGATAATGCTACGATTTTATGAAGTAAAAATAGTACTGTATGATCTCCAAATGGAGTTGTTATGGCTGCTAATGGTTGAAGTGTTTATTGAAAAAATTCGACAATTTTTTGATGAGGTTGAAATATTTATGCTTGAGCAGATAATGTTTTTTCAATTGGTTGAGGCCCAGATATTTCTCATCAGTGAGTATTCTCATATGGTAATACAACTTCTCTTAAACCAAATATTGCGCAATTTAATCAATGACAAGGAATTATTGTTTGATGGTTAAAACCTAATGGGAATCCAAATATTAAACTGTCAGTTAATTGAGCGCTTGCTATTTGACGTGGTAAATGTTCTAGAGAGATGATTTGATCAATATATTATAAACCTTGATTTTCGAAGTGCCCTGCTAGAGGAGGAGAACCTGAAAGGATGGTCCCAGCATATTGTTTGTGCTCTTGTGTAGCTAGCTGAACTGAATCAAAAGCTATAGCACTTTCTAATCAACCTTATTGTGATAATTTGTGTGCTTGTGAAAGCGATGATCCTACTCAATGTCTTTTATGACCAGCAAAATGTTGAGAACGTTGATTGGAGTGAACTCCTAGGGTTTATGTTTCATGACAAAAGTGATGGCAAAAACCATCAAAATTCTGTGCGGATAATCGTAGCCCTATTGCTTATTATATTTATAGTGTTGATGATTCTGGGAAAAAAAGTGAAACTCCAAAACAATCAAAAGAGTGTCCCTATTCATCTTCAGATTGTGAACCACCTTTCCCATGAACGTGAGAGGAGGTAAAGTGGGTATGTGCTTGACCTGCTTATTGTACTCAAGTTGAGTGTTCTGCATATAGAGAAAAAGAGGCACCTGAGTTGGCAGCATGTTGAAAAAATGCAAAGAGGTATAAGGCGGCTGAGCAAAATTTTATATGGGGTTCTGAATCAGGTTTTTGTAATCGATTGAATCCTTGAGCTTGAGCAAGTGATCGAGCGCATAATGGATTGTTATCTGCATTTACTGGTTTAAGTAAGGATCAGGTTCAACAATTGATTACAACCGGTTTTGACATTTCTTATATTTCATGAGAACTTGATTGATCTGTTTTAACTCATTTAACAATTTTACATCATTTAAATTCAGAAAGTGCTTTCCCTAAGCCATGAGGAAGAACATATTGGAAGTGTCAAACTTCTAATGCTGCATATGAGGTTGAGTGAAGTGAAATTGTTAATGAAACAGAATGTTATGCAGAACGTTTAGAATGTAATTCTTGTGCGGCAGATGGATTCCCTTATTGCTTTAATGTTGATTTTAGTGATAACTGTGATTGTAAAGATCCGGTAAAATGTCCTGTTGCGTGTATTCCTTGAACAGATAATGCTTGAAATTATTATCTTCATGTAAATTGAGATAGTACTGGTTCGGTTGTCACTTTAAACGCTGATAGTAATAGTACTAAAGTAAAATCTCAAAGTCCTGAATTAAAGGCATCTATTGATGGAAATCAAGTTAGGTATGAATTCCCTCAGAATTTGTCTAGTGAGGTAAAATTGTATACAGCAAGTTTTTCTGCTACAGGAGATGTTAATTATTGTGATAGTTGGACTACAACTATTTATCAATGTCCAAAATGATTTGTATTTGATGAAGCACAAAGTTCTTGTGTTCAAGAATGATATACGATAAGATTTGTGTGTTGAAGTTCATCTCCTTCAAAAATGCCAGATCAACATGTGCAAATATGAAAAGAAGTAACATTAAATAAAAATGTTTGTGAGTATAGTTGACATGCATTTTCATGATGGAGTAAGAATGAAAATGCAACAGTAATAGATTTTAGAGATCAAGAGAATGTGAAAGATTTATGAAATCCTTGAAGTATTGTAAATCTATATGCTGTTTGGGAAAATGAGAGCATTGTTGCTCATTATGATTGTAATTGAAAGTCATGAAATCCTAAAGATCAATTGTTTTATATTGGTGTTGCAAAGAAGTTATATAATTGAGATGTATGTACAAGTTGATGAGCTACGTTCTTATGATGGTCAACTATAGCAACTGATTCTGTTTGACAATATTCTTGATGACAAACTATTCGTTTGACGACAAAATGATCCTGAAGAATTACATTCTATGCAATATGGAAAGCTGCTCCAGCTGCTGTGTATGAATGTATGTGAGAAGTTCCAAAGGATGATGATCCAAATAAGTATATATTAGTGAATCCTTCGTTAAAGCCAAATAAAAAATGAACTCATTATTTTCTTGCATTTATGGAGGAATTTAGTCAGCCTTGTGCTTATAAATGTTGACCATGATATACTCTTCTTGTATTGGATTGATTACGTTATTGTGCTAAGTGTAAACCTTGAACAACTCCTGATTATGAGCATTGAATTTGTACATATGAAGGTGATGTTACATGTCCTAGTCCTTATGTATGGTTTGAAAATTTGAATGTTTGTGCAATACCTGGTGCTTGTAGCTATTATTCTAAGAATAAGGAACAAACTGCTGAAGAAATGCAGCCGTTGTATAATGCTGCAGGATTAACACAATCTAAGTGTGTTAAGAATTCGGCTTGGGTAGAGCAGAATAAGTGTCAATTCTCTTGTAAAAAATGATATATTTGTAATAGATATGGTAATGAATGCATAAAACCTTCGTGTTATTATGATTGATATAATAGTCCTGTTTATACGGTTGATCATTGGGCAGATTTATATTCTTATATAGAAAAGGGTAAAGAATATAATGATGCATTAAAGAACCCAAGTTATCCAAATAGAGACTCTGTTCTGAAAAATAATATAGATTATGCGGCTTTTAAAGATACAAATAGATATATTAATTTAAATCCGGAGATTAAAAAATGAGAATCTTATAGATATACTTTTAGAAAGGAGTGGGATCGTACTGAAACTATGAAACAGAATATTATTGAATATCATAATCCTTCAATGGAGGATGAAGATCGGTTCTTTGTAATAGCTAATAGTGAATCTGAATTTAGAAACAAGGTTAACTGATTAACTGGATGTTTTTTCTGGTGTACGTGATCGTATTATCAAAAAAATTATGATGGTTATGAAGGAGATGATTTTACTTGTTGATTACCTCTTCCATCATGAGGAGATTGAAATAATCCATGAAATCAGGGGTGAAATAGTAATGAACCTGAGAGAGAGACAAATCTTTGTGCGTCAATAAATATTTATTGACCTTATTGAACGTCTAAAACATTGTGATTTAAGTCACAACATAGTTGAGCTCCTTATTCTTGGACGTGGGATACTTATGCAAGTAGGAATGAAAATGCATTTTGTCATGCTTGGTGTCTAGAATGATTCAAGCGTAAGGTTGAGTATGGTAATTATTATTGTTGAAAAGAGTGTCAAAATAATCAGTATTATGATAGTTCAACATTTGAGTGTAAAACGTGTCCTGATGGTTCATATCCAGATACTTCATTACCTGATGCTTTTTGAAATGCTCAGAGTTGTTGGAAAAATTGTAATGAAGGATTAGATCCTGCCCGTTATATTTCTGTAAATAATAATTGTGTTCTTTGTCCAGCTTGAAAAACTCCTGATACTTCTTCGACTGATTCTCATTGAAATCCAACTAGATGTAAAAATGTTTGTAAAGATGATGAAGCTTATTTAACTTGATATAACAATTGTTGAAAAGGTGTAAATGAATGTTGTTTGCCAGCTGTTCATAATCCTAATTCAAGATCATGTAATGCTGAAGACTCAGAATGTTGGACTCTTGAAAACTGAACAACTTGTGCGTGTCCTTTAATATATTAATTTGTTATTCTAATATCGATAAAATACAGAAGATTATGTGTCTTCTGTATTTTTGTATTTGAATTGAATATTTAAAAAAATATAAGAGATTTGTTATTTAAAATATGTGGTAAATATGAAATTGATTGTTTGACTTTGAAATCCTTGAGCTAAGTATGAAAAAACAAGACATAATGTTTGATTCACTTTTATTAATCAGTGGGTTGATTTTATGTGATTTTGAAGTTGGAAATATGAATCGAAATATAAGGCTGAAATGATTACTACTGAGATTAATTGAGAAAAGATTGTCCTTTGTAAACCTCAAACATATATGAATCTGTCTTGAGAATCTGTAGGTCCTATAGCTAAGTTTTTTAAGATAGAGTGAAAAGATATTTTGATTATTCATGATGAGATAGATTTTGTAACTTGAAGGGTTGCTCTTAAATTTTGATGAAGTGCTGCTGGACATAATTGATTGAAAAGTATTATAGAGAAGTTGTGAACTCGTGATTTTTGGAGAGTGAGAATAGGTGTTGATAGGCCGGCTACTAAGGATCAGATTGTAGATTGGGTTTTAAGTTCTTTTAAACCTAATGAAAAGGAACTTCTTGTAGAAAAACAAGATGAAATATTTAATCTTATTGATGAATTTTTAACAAAAAAGAAATAATCTTATTTTAAAAGTAATTCGTAAAATATGTATATTCCATTGCATGGTCACAGTACGTTTTCTTTCTTGGAGGCTATTGGAAAACCAAAGGATATTGTTAAAAAAGCTAAAGAATTGTGATTCTCTGCTATTTGATTGACTGATTTAAATGTCATTTATGGACTTATCCAACTTTATCAAGCTGCTAATGCAGAAGGAATAAAACCTATTCTTTGAGTTGAAGTAGGATTCGTTTTGGACATTCATAATGTGAGAAATATGAAAAATGTTTGAAGTATCTGTCTTTTAGCTACTTCAAGTCAATGATATTTGAATTTATTGAAACTTGTTACTTATGCGTCACAAGATTGAATAGAATATAGGCCAAAAATTGATTTTCAAGCGCTTAAAGAATATAAGGAGTGAATACTTTGTTTTACTTGAGGAGTTGATTCTTGGATAGCATCAATGATTAGAGATTCAGAGCCAATAGAAAAAGTAGATGAAACTTTTGATATGTTGGTTTCAATTTTATGAAAAGAGAATTGTTTCTTAGAAGTTATTGCTCAAGATGAAAAAGAAGAATCGGAAGTTAAGTCTATTAATGCTGCTATCCTTTGATTATCTCAGAGAAAAAATGCTCCATGTATTGTAAGTAATATTTATCAATATCCTTCAGTAGGTGATAAGGTGACTCATGAATTGGCAATGGCAATTAAGGATAACTTAACGATATATGATCCAAATCATAGAGCTCCAAAGACTCAAAATCATCTTATGACTGAAGATGAAATTAGAGCTATGTGTAAAAAAAATTGATATGATGAAAGTTCAATTAATGAATGGATTGATAATACGCGGAAAATTGCTGATATGTGTGATGCTAGTATTGAAATGTGACAAAAATTGTTCCCTAAATATGAAGTAGAGCCTGATGTTCTTGAAAAATATGAAAAATATAAGAATGATCTAGTTGTGGAGGATTAATAATTATTCTTCTTGTGTTATTACATTAGGTGATATTTTTTCATTGTTTTCATCTTTTATGCTGACTTCGAGTTCTCATACGATACTCTTTTTTACTCGTAATACTTTAAGAGAAAGGAACTTGTTCTTTTCTTTTTCGTCTCAAGCTTGAAGAGGTAATTGTAATTCTTCTCAAGTATTAGGGAATCTTTCGAAAGAACTGGTAATTAAGTAACTTAGGGTTTCTGATTCAAATTCATCATCTAGTCAAAGATCTTCAAATTGTATTCCGAGTACAGTAAGTACTTCATCTAATCTTACATATGATTGGCATATTAATTCTGTTCCTTTTTCACTTTTTAGAATTGGTGGAATTTCTTCATCTGTTTCATCTTGAATTTCTCAGAAAACTTCTTCTATAATGTCTTCAAGACTCACAATTCATTCAATTCATCCATATTCATCAACGATAACTGCGATGTGCTTATGGGTTTTTTGAAATTTTTCTAATAACGTATCAATTGGTTGTGAACGAGGTATCTTAGAAATAGGAGTAAGCTTTAAGTCTGAGATTAATGTTGTTCATTTGTTTTTTTTCTTGATTCTTAGTAATTCTTTTAATGTTACAATTCTATCGATGTTATCTATTGTTTCGTGATAGACCGGGATACGTGAATAATGATATTCTGTTAAAATGTCTATTGCTTGGTCTAGAGTATTATCATCATCTAATGCTTTTATTTTTATTCTTGGGGTCATAACATCTTCTGCAGTTAAGTCATCAAGTGCAAGAAGTTTTTTTATCTTTTTATCTTGTCCGTGATCAAATATTCATGATTGTTTTGAAAGTTCAATGAAGGCTTCAAGATCAGATTCACTTACTGCCTCTTTTTTTCATTTTTTATTAAGTCCTTTCATTAACCATTCGAGAGCTATGATTAATGGATATAGAATTTTTATTAGTCGAGTGTAGAAAGGGGCGATGATTAATGAAATTTTTTCAGCATGGGTTGTTGCAAAAGTCTTAGGAAATATTTCTCAGAATAACAACAAAAGTATTGTTACAACAATTGTTGCAATTGTAACGACTGTCCCTTGTTCATAATTAATTCATGCAGCTATTGATAATGAAATTACAGTTGCTAATGATGCAGTTGCTGTATTCACGATATTATTTCAGATAAGAATGGCAATAATCATTCTTTCAGGTTTGCGTTTTAATTTTGAAAGTGCTTTTGCTCAACTTTTTTTCTCTTTAACGAGTGCATTAACTTTATGGATTGGTACAGAAGTGAATGCTGTTTCACTTCAAGAGAAGAACATTGATAATAAAATTAGAATAAGAAATGCAATTAACGATAAGGGGTCCATAAGGAATAAAGAAATATGATAAATAAAAATTTTCTTACAATGAAGTATAGAAATACAAATAATGAAGTCAAGATATATTAATATAGTTTTTCTTTAAATGGTTATAATGTCAATCATATTTTGTTTGTTCTTTATTAAAAGATGTATTTTTTTGTCACTTATGTTTATAATAAGTATAAGGATTAATATTTATATATTAATTGATTGTTATGAGCGAAAATCTATGAGAAATTGTAGGGAAAATGCTTTCAATTGAGGACATCTCTCCTGAAATACAGGAGCAATTAATGGAAGTTAAAAAGTGAATTGCGAAAGAATATGTTACAAAAATGGTTAAGGATAAACCATCTCTTATTATTATGAAGGATCAATTAGAATCTTTTTTAGTTAATGATTGATGAGTTAAAGATTTCTTTCTTGATATCTTTAGAGAACATGCTATTTGAATCTTAGCTCCTGAACAAGTTGAGAAATTTTGTTATGTTAAAGAAAAACTTTCTTGAATGAAGGAGGTTCCAACAAGTGAAGCATTATCAGCTTTAAAATCTGATATTTTGGAAGCTCATTCGTTATGAACTGATCAAACTTCACAAACAAATGAATGAGAAGGACAATCTTCATCTCAAAGTACTTCTCAAGAAGAACAAAATCCTGTTGATTCTCAAGAATCTACTAGTGGTTCTCCAGAAGAATCAAACGATAATACTTCAGATGATTCTAATAATAGTCAGGAGCAACAAGATAATCAAACTCCTTCTACAGAAACATGAAGTCAGACAGCCTCTGAGCAGGTTGATGGTATTTCAGAAGCTCAATGACCTTTTATAGAACAGGTTTATAAAGCCGCAGCATCTCAGATATGAGTTTGATATAAGTGGGGTTGAACTTCACCTGAAACTTGATTTGATTGTTCTTGATTGTGGAACTGGGCATTTAAACAACAATGAATTAAGTTCAAGCAGCGTTTGACAGCAGAGTCTTTCTCTTTTTCTGATGTCGATATTACAAAAGATAAAGTTGGGGTTTGAGATTTTATGTATTGGGACCAAAAGCCTTGAAAGAAAAAACATAGTTCTATATATCATATTGAAATGGTTATTTCTAAACCATATCAAAAAAATTGAAAAATGTATGTAAGGACGTTAGGTTCTTCAACTGATGCAAAAGATGACTGTAGAAATTATGTTTGAAAGTGAGTAAGAGTTAGAGAAAGAGAAATGAAGGATTATCGTCATTATTGAAGACCTCCTTATTATTATCAGTTGGCTGAGTATCAGAGAACAGGTAATTCAAATAATCTTGTAGCATCAGCAAATAAACCTTCAAAAGAGATTATTGATAATGTAGCTTAATTATAATAAAAAAAAGACAGTAGAGTTTTGATTCTCTATTGCCTTTTTTCGTATCAAGAATTATTTGTTAACTATTTCATAAGTGTCTTTAGCAATCATAAGTTCTTCATCAGTTGGAATTACTCGAAGTTGAACTTTACTATTTTCTTTAGTAAGACATCTTTCTTCTCATCTAAAGTCATTTTTAGATGCGTCGTAATCAACTCATAATCGTCATAATTTTTCAGCTATTAATTGTCTTTGAAGTTTTGAATTCTCTAATACTCATGCTGTAAATACAATAGCATCAACTCCTTCTAAGAGTGCTGCATATGCACCAATGTATTTTAAAATTGCATTAGTATACATTTTCATAATTGTAATTTCTCTTTCGTTTCCTGCATTGTATCCATCTTCAATATCTCTATGGTCACTTGATTTTTCAGATAATCATAGAACACCAGATTCTTTATTCATGATTTTATCTATTTGTTCTGCACTTAGATTTTCTTTTTTCATCATGAAAGGAATAATTGCTGGGTCTATATTTCAGCATCTTGATCACATGATTACACCTTCTAATGGTGTAAGTCCCATTGATGTTTCAACAACTTCTCCATTTTTAATTGCAGTGATACTAGCTCAGTTTCAAACATGACATGTTATGATTTTTAGATCTTTTCTTCATAATATTTCACTCATCCTTTGAGAAACATATCTGTGAGAAGTTCCGTGAAAACCGTATCTTCTGATTTTATAATTTTCATATCGTTTATAAGGAAGAGCATATAGGAAGTTCTCTGGTTTCATTGTTTGATGGAATGCAGTATCAAATACTCAAACATTAGGAATTCATGGAAGAACTTTTTCAACAGCTTCAACTCCCATTAGGTTAGCTGGGTTGTGAAGAGGAGCCAAATCTGTTAATTCTTTGAATGTTTTTTTCACTTCATCTGTAATAAGTGTTGATTTGCTAAAGCTTTCTCCACCATGCACCATTCTATGTCCTACAGCATCTATTTCTTTAAGGTCTTTAAGTGCTCAAACTTCAGGATCAATAAGAAGATTTAGAACTTTATTAAGTGCTATTTCATGATTCTCTAAGAATCCTTCAACATCATGTTTAATTCAAGTAGCTGTTTTATGCTTGATTTTACTTCATTCAATTCAAATTCTTTCAACAAGTCATTTTGCTAGAACTTCTTCTTTCTCCATATCGAAAAGTTGATATTTTAGTGAAGAACTTCCACTATTAAGTACAAGGATTTTCATATGTATTATGCAAAAAATAAAAAGCTGTTTTAAAATGTATTAAAATGGGGAGAGAATACAAGATTAAGTTTTGTGATAAAAACTCTATAAAGATGTTGATTTTTTTATTGCTTTTATTATTAAATATTGTGAAAAATTTGTTCATAATTTTTTGGTAAAATGAATTTTATTTTTTAGTTCGTCATTGATGAAACCAGTTTATAATGCTGTGGAATATATTGATCCTGAAAAAGTATATTTGTATAGTAATCAAATTGGAGATGATATAAATTTGGAAGTATATATTCAAATTTGAAGTGAAAAATTTGTTGATTATCAAAAAGAGATTTTTGAAGAATTTGTAGCAGATTTTGTTGATGATATTAAGGATTCTATGTTGAGTTCTGAAGAAGTTGAAAAACGTTTGGAGAAATTTTTGCAGTGATTAAATTCAAAATTACAAGCGTTTGCTGAGAAACTTCGTAATGTCCCTAAATGTGAATTAAAGGGATATGTACAAATAGTTATGGATAATGCTGTAAAAACTTGGATGATATGAAAAGTATCAATGATTATTATCCGTGATGATAAGGTTAATTCTGTTTTAGAGAATTCTTATAATGAACAATCAAGTATAGATCAATTTTCTGACTTTATTTGATGAGATTTGGAAAGAGGTGATTCATTACTTTATTTATGAGCAAAATTATCTGAAGTATTAGATCAACATGATGTTGCTGATATTGAATCTGTTTTGGAAAGAGAAGATTCTATGGCAGTATTGGATTTCTTAGATGATCTTTTTGCCACAAGAATTGATAAGAAAGAAATATGATTTATGTGTAATTATTCAATTAATTGAATTGAATTAAAAAAAGCTCATACTTGAGGTAAACTTTCTTGACTTGCTTCAAAGTATACATCAAAAATTACTTGAAAGATTTCTTCTAAAGTTGATTTGATGAAATGGAAGAGAAAGACTAATTCATTGTTTAATGATAATAAATACTATGCAATGGTTTGATGCCTTGTATTAGCTATTTTGTTTTTGGTTTGAGCTATATTTGCTCAAATGAAGTCTGCTCAGGAAAATAAGATTCAATTTCAGACATCAACTTGAGAGTATGTCGATTTAACAATTGATTCTATTAAACAAGATATATTTGCATTTAAGATTTTGGATCCTACATCAGATGAAAAGTCTGAAAAATATAATGAAATCTCTCAAAAGATTCAGGTTGTAGAAGATAATGGTTTATGGATTGAGGATGTTGAAAACTTAAAATCTGATTTGCTTCAAGCATATGAAGAATGATTTATGGTTCGCGTTATTAAGAATCTATCTCAATTTGATAATGAAAAAATAGGAAAGAAGACAAAGATATTTACTTTTACTTCTTCTCAAAAGGAAGCTTTATGAGATTTAGTTAGTATCGCTGTTGATTCTTCAGTTAATGTATGATGATCACAAGCTGCTCTTATTGGAATTGTGAATGATAAGACTAGTGTAACTCCTGTTGCATACAATATGTGAGAACCAGCTAAGGCTTGTTCATTGAGTTTAAGTAAAAAATGATTGTTCTGTTATACAGACTGATGAAATCTTTTCTATGTTAATAAAACTTGAATAGAACCAATGGAAGTTGTTGATTGAGATTGGTCTACAACATCTATTTGAGGTATTTGAACTTATGGAAATAATAAATTTTATCTTTTCCAAAAGAGTCCAAATAATATGGCTAATGCATTGTTAACAAGATATGCAGTTAAACCAAGATCTGAAAGTCAGTATACTAATCCAATTACTTATTCAGTTGCTGCAGCAACTTGAACAGTGCTTCCTCAAGAATTGAATTGATTTGCTATTGATGGTAATTTTATGGCATGGTGAGATGGTAACTTATACCAATTCTGGAGAAGTTCAAATATGTGATCTACATTAGAGATGCGTATTGTTGATATTGAATGATGAGATAAGACAGCATTAAGTCCTTATTCAAATAATGTTAAGGTATTAGCTTCAGATGATTCTCCATATGTTTTCTTATTTGATAAAGATAATCAAACAGTGACTGCATATGAGTCAAGTCCAGCAAAGACACATAGTAATTATTCTACAAGTTTTAAACTATATTATATGTTTAGATTTAAGTTTGCTCTTGAAACAGAAACTATTATTGATGCTGCAGTACCTTCAAGTACAGCAGATAGACCTGAATTATATTTGTTAAGCTCTGATGGTGTAAATAAGATTAATGTTTATGAGTTTATTGATGCATATAAAGAGGATAGAAATTTGAGAGCTATAAATGCTGCAGAGTAGTTTTGTAATTGTGTTTTATAAGTGAGATGAATAGGAAATTAGGTATATCTTTAATTGTTTTATCGGTGGCTGTTCTTGTTTCTTGAACAGCTTTCCTTATGAGTGAAAAAAATATTGTTGAAGATACTTGAATTCCTCGTATTCAGGTTAATATTACAACTTGAGTTGTTCAACAGAATGTTTCTGAAAATAATAAATTATTATTTAAAGATGCCTTAAATAATGTTGATACATCAAGTTTATCATGAGATGAAATAATTCGTTATACTATGGCATCTTTGCCTATGTGCTGAGTGCCAGGGCTTTATAGAATACCAAATGTTATTTCTGATCATGTTCAGAATTGTAGAAGGAAAGCAAAAAAAGGAAGTTTCCCTGATTGATTGTGAGGAGTTTTCTTGAATTCATATACTTATGATACTACTTCTCATTCTGTGGTTTCAATTACTTCAAGTTTTTGATTAAATAGTGATGGAAATATTCAAGTCGATTGATATAATCCTGTTTGTAGTAGTTTCCTTAATGGATTTCCTGAAGTGGCTTATACTGTAGTTAAGGATTGAAAATTCATTGATGAGTCTGCTAAGTCTTTCTTTACATATTCTTGAGCTGCTTATGCTTTGGAAAAGGGGCTATCTAAAGAATATTTAACAATGGTTGATTATCTTTATGATGATTGAATGCTATATATTAATCAAAATGATGAAGATTTGCCAATAAATTATTGAGTTGGTGCTTGGTCTGATGGTAGTTGAAATTATTTTATAGCATGACATAGTGTTGAGGGTAAATTTCTTTATCAGATAAATGATATCTTGTTTGATCCAGGTCAAGGAAATGGTAATAAGGATAATTTGTTTGATGAAAGTAATAATAAATGGGATTCAAGGTGGTATTTTTGATGATTTAGAGATTGAAAAGTTATTGTGAATAGATTCTTAGAATATCATTATTTATGAACAACTGTTTCTTTTTGAACAGAATGCGTTGATGGATATTGTTGGGATAAAACTAAGAATGCATCAGAATTCTTGTTAGAGAGTTGTGAACTTGATTTAGATACTTTTAATTTAAATTCTTAATATAAACTTATGTTAAATTTAACTTCAAATGAATTAAGAGAAAAATGGAAAAGCTTTTGGCAATCAAAAGGTCATGTAAACTTACCAGAGGCTTCTTTAATTGCAGATAAAGAATCTACAGCTTTGTTTAATGTTGCATGAATGCAGCAATTAATTCCTTATTTGGCAGGTAAAGAACATCCATTGTGACATAGATTATTTAATATTCAAAAATGTGTAAGAACTGTTGATATCGATGAAGTTTGAGATAGTTTTCACCTTACTTTTTTTGATATGATGTGAAACTGGTCTCTTGGTGAATATTTTAAGGCTGAAGCAATTCAATGGAGTTATGAATTTTTGGTAAATGAATTATGATTTGATCCTAAAAAATTAGCAGTAACAGTATTTGAAGGAAATGCTGATGCTCCAAGAGATGAAGTTGCTGCCGCTGCTTGGCAAAAAGCTTGAATTCCTGCAGATAGAATATCATTTTTGCCTGAAAAACATAATTGGTGGAGTCCAGGTCCTGTTTGACCATGTGGACCTGATACTGAAATATTTTATTGGGTTGGATCATCAGAATTTCCACCAGAAGGTTCTAATGTAAAGGATGATGAAGATAATTGGATGGAGATTTGGAATAATGTATTTATGGAGTTCTATAGAGATGAGAAAGGCCATTTCTCAAAATTATCTCAACACAATGTTGATACTGGTATGTGATTTGAGAGAATGTGTAAGGTTCTACAATGAAAAGATAGTATTTATGAAACAGATCTTTTTGCTCCATTTATTTCTCTTTTAGAAAAAACAACAGGGTTAACTTATAAGTGAAATGAGAGAAAGTTTAGAATTGTAGCTGATCATTTGAGAACAGCATTTATGTTGATTAATGATGGTTTAACTCCTTCTAATGTTGGTGCTGGTTATGTTTTAAGGATGATAGTTAGAAGATGTTATTATAATTTGATTCTTCTTAAGAAATTGAACAGTGAAGAATTAAGTAGTTTTGTTGATGCTGCTTTTGTTTCATTTAAGTGATTAAGAGAATTTGATGAAGATAGAATTAAGAAAACTTTAATTAATGAAATATCTCAATTTGAGAAAACTATTGCTAAAGGTAAATGAATATTAGAAGATTTATTGAAAAATGCTAATGGTAAGTTAGCTTGAGATCAGATTTTTATGCTTTATGATACTTATGGATTTCCTTTGGAAATTACAAAAGAAATAGCTGCTGAGAAAGGTGTTGAATTGGATTTGGAATGATATAAGAAAGCATTAGAAAAAGCTAAGGAAAAATCTAGACAAAGTACAAAAGTAATGTTTCAAAAAACTGCTGATTGGTCTAAATATTTAGAGGGAATTCCTGCAACAGAATTCGTTTGATATTGAAGTCTTGATTTCCAAGATGCTAAGTTATTAAAAGAAATAGATACAGAAGAGGGACAAAAGATTCTAATTTTTGATAAAACCCCTTTTTATCCAGAGATGTGATGACAGAATTGAGATTCTTGAAATGTTGTTTTAGATGATTGACGTGAATATACCATACTTGATGTTCAAAAAACAGCAGGAGTTATTCTTCATTTTGTAAAATAGTGGCTTTATTCTTAGAAAGATTCTTTAATGTTAATCACTTCAGTTAAGTTTTTAAAATCAGTAGCAAAAGTTAAAGATTGTCCTTTAGAGACTTTTCCTGAGGTGGCTGTTATAGGTAGGTCTAATGTTTGAAAGTCTTCTTTAATTAATATGTTAATGTGACAAAATATCGCAAAAGCTTCTGATAAGCCTGGGAAAACACAGCTTATTAATTATTTTTTAGTAAATGAAAAATGGTATTTTGTTGATTTGCCATGATACTGATACGCTAAATCTAGTTTGGAATCTAGAAGAAATTGGATAGATGAAACTCATAATTATTTCATAACAAGAAAACCTCTAGTTTTGTTATTGGTTGATTGAAGTATAACACCTCAAAAAATTGATTTAGAGTTTATGCAAAGTCTTGAAGAAGAGAACTTAGATTTTGTTATTGTTATGACAAAAATTGATAAAGCAAATCAGAAGACGGTATCTCAGAACTTAAAATTATTAAAGCAGCAAGTTCAAAAAACGATTTCTTATTTACCTGATATTATAATGTCTTCTTCTGTTAAGAAATCATGAAAAGATGCTATACTTTCATTGATTGAAAGATATTTATAACTATTTAAGCTTTATTTAAGGTTGTTGATTATATTAAAGTCGTTTTATAAGTATAATATTCGAGAAACATGTTCAAAAATTTAAAAACATCGACTCAAATATCGTTAAAATTTACTGTGTTTTCTGCGATAATCTTGTTCTTTGTTGCATGTTTTATGAATTTTTTCTTTTTTTCTTTTTGGTATTTTGATTTGAAAAATCCTCCTTTTATGAGAAATGAATTCTTTAAGTGACCTCGTGAAATGATGGAGGATGTTAAATGATTAAGTTGAAATATTGTTGCTGATAGAGGTGGAGATAGATGTCCTGATTGAATGTGTAAGCCTGATGAGAATAAACATTTTAATCCAGAGCAAAATTTTCCACAACATAGATTGCGTTTAAATTATGGTTCAGATGAGGCAAAAGAGTTGTTAAGTCAGAAGAATATCTTAAATATTTATGTTGTTGATGGATATTATTTATATTTGCAAAGAGACTGAGATTTTTTGCAGGTTAATAATGTGACACCTCATGTGCAATTACAATATTCTCTTCTTTGGATATCTATTGTTATCTTAATTGTTGGTATTGTTTTATCTTATATTGCATCTTTGTTTTTTGTGAAAACAGCGTTGAAAAAGTTGAATGCTTTAAATGACGCTCTTGAATCCTTAGATATCGATCATTTGCATCATAGAATTCAAATTGAATGAGCTGAAGATGATGAGATCAATAAAGTAAGTATGAAGTTTAATCAAGCGTTAGAAAAAATTTCAAATCAAACATTGTGATTAAAAGATTTTGTAAGGAATGCATCTCATGAATTAAGGACTCCTTTAATGTGAATATCTACTTTGGTTGATTTGGCTCGTAAATCAAAAAACTATGATGAAAGTTTAAAAGAAGTTAAGGAGGAAATAAAAAGAATGGATGAGCTGTTGGATGCTTTGCTTTTGATTACAAGAATTGAGGAATCTGTTAGTTTAGATAAAGAAGAAAATGATATTGTTAAGTCATTAAATTCAACATTAAGGCAATTGGCAATGGAGTTTGATGATAAAAAGATTATTGTTCATCAAGATATACCAAGTAAGCTTGTAAAAAAAGTCCATAAACAATGATGGGAAAGTATTATGACAAATCTTTTGAGAAATGCTTTTAAATATGTTCCTAATGAGTGAGAGATAAAAGTTAGTTTGAATGAAGATTGTTTTAAAGTTTGGAATTCTTGAGAATGAATTGCAGATGAAAATTTACAGAAAATATGGGAAAGGTTTTGGCAATGAGATTCATCTAATTCGGATAGAAAAAGTTTTTGATTGTGACTCTATCTTTCAAAGCTATTTGCTGAGAAACAGTGATTTGAAATCTGATGTGAAAGTGAAAAATGAAAATGAGTAACCTTTATATTAAAATTTAATTAAAATGGCTCTATCATTATTATTAGTTGAAGATACAAAAACTATAGCTGAAAGTATTAAAAAATATTTGGAATTGGATTGACATACTGTTATGTGGGTTGATCATTGAAGTTATGCGAATGAATTAGTAAAACATCAAGATTTTGACATTATCCTTTTGGATTTGATGCTCCCTTGAGTTGATTGAATAACAATTGCTAAAACTATTAGGTCAGTACATCCTGAAACACCTATTTTGATTATGACAGCAAAATGAGAATTAGAAGATAAATTGGAGGGGTTTGAAGTAGGAGCTGATGATTATTTGGTAAAACCATTTGATTTAGAGGAATTAGAGGCGAGGGTCTTGGCTCTGGCAAATAGATTACCTCAGAAAGAGGAGTTGTCTTTTTGAGATATTGTTTTGGATAGAAATCAGAAAAAAGTATTTAAGTGAGGAGAGGAATTGAAATTATCATTAAAGGAATTTCAGATTTTGGAAATGTTAATGTTGAATCAATGAGTTGCTGTTTCGAGGCTTGATATTATAGAAGAAATTTGGTGAGGTGAAGCTTGATTTGAGGAAGATTGAAAATTGGATGTTTATCTTTCAACGATAAGAAGGAAGGTTTGAAAAGATTATATTGAAACAATTAAATGATTCTGATATAGAATGAATAAATAGGATATTATTTATATAGATTGAAAAAATTTTCTTTAACTTGTTTTCGAAGTTGTTCTTCTGGGATATTTATTAGTTCTCCTATATATTTTCAGATTTCTTTAACTCTTTCTGGTGCATTTAAGGTTCAGCGGAATCATTGTGGTGAAAGATAAGGAGCATCTGTTTCTATTAATAGATTTTTTAGTGGAAGTATTTTTATGCTTTCTCTCAAATTTTCTGCGTTTTTATACGTGATGTTTCAGCAAAATCATATGTATAAATTATTAAAGGTTTTAAGCATTGTTTTTATTTCATCAGTTCAATATCATCGGCAATGAATATAAACGGTGATGTTTTTAAAATTTTTCAATATTTCATAGGTTTCATTAAATGCGTCTCTAGAATGAATCATGATTGGAAGTGAAAGTTCTTCAGCTAGTTCACATTGAGAATTAAAATATTGTTGTTGAAGTTCTAAAGTTTTTCATTCTGGGTCATAATGAAGATCTATTCAACATTCACCAATAGCAACAACGTATTCTTTATTGTTAAGTATTTCTTCTTTTAGCTCTATTTTTGTTTTATTATAATCTTGTCCGATTTGTTCTACATCACAAGGATGCCAACCTAATGCACATTTTACAAAAATGTTAGGGTATTTTTTTTGAACGATTTTTGAAATACAGAGTCAATTGTTGTTATAAACTCTATTAGCTCCTGCATTTATTAATCCTTTTCATCATATATTAATAAAATTTTGGAGGAGTTCTTCTCGGCTTTTGAATAATTCATCTTGATTTAGGTGGGTATGAGAATCAAATATATCCATATTTAAGCAATTAATTAAAATTATTTCTTCAAGTTTTTACCGTTTTATTAATGAAAAACAATAAAAAGACGAAAAATTAACGAAAACCAATTGCATTTATGATTAAAATCAGTATAAAATTCAACTGAACTTTATTTTACTTCCGTAAAGAAGCGTGTTAAAATGCCAAGGAGATTAGTTAAAAACAGAAACATTGAAGTAATTTTATTACAAGATGA
>ODAI011434463.1_pt1 | contig 42596 bp, 32 predicted proteins | sample 1539321 | NCBI WGS metagenome assembly ODAI01 (sample SAMN02144231, study PRJEB22623) | gut metagenome | biome: sheep rumen | host: Ovis aries | place: New Zealand
CTGGTGGAGCGTGGGTGGAGGGGTGTAGTTGTGTGGGAGAGGAGGGGGGGGTTGGTGGCTGTGGCGGGTAGAATGGATAAAAAAAAAGAGGATGTAAAAGAAAAAAAATTATAATCGCGTGGACATCAAGGCCAAGAACTCCAAGGGCGAGATCATCCTGGTGGAGATACAGCAGACCCGTGAGCTGGACTACTTGCAGCGCATGCTTTACGGCGTGGCCAAGGCCATCACGGAGCACATGAGGAGCGGCAGTACCTACGAGCAGGTGAAAAAGGTGTTCAGCATCAATATCCTCTATTTCAAACTGGGTGAGGGTACCGACTATTTGTATCACGGGCAGACAATCCTTTACGGCGTCCACGACGGCGACCAGCTGGCCCTGACGGAACACGAGCGCGAAGACCTCAGGGTGGTATCGCCCGAGAACATATTCCCCGAATACTATGTCATTCGTGTCAATGAGTTCGACAAACTGGCTGTCGACCCACTCGACGAGTGGATGCGCTACCTGAAGGACGAGTACATCAGTCCCGACACGACCGTTCCGGGCCTGAAGGAGGCCCGCGAACGACTGGAGTACCTGCGGATGCCGCCAGAACAGCAGCGGGCCTATGACTATTACCTCGACACGCTGGTCAGAGACACCGATGTTCTGAAGACCCAGTTGCTTGAAGCCCGCATCGCAGGGCTTAAAGAGGGCCGGGCGGAAGGCCGTGAGCAAGGCCGGGCAGAGGGGCGTGAGCAAGGCCGTGAACAAGGTAGAGCCGAAGGCGAACGGAGCAAAGCAGAAAGTATTGCCATGAGGATGAAGCTGCGCGGTCTTCCCCTTTCAGACATTGCAGAACTGACTGGCCTATCCGAAGAAATCATCAAGAATTTATAAAGACGCCATACCAGAAATATTATTTCCCGAACACTTTCCGCACCCGTCCATCCTTGGTGCGGATGATGTTCAGGCCCTGCTGAAGAGCAGGCAGGCGACGGCCGTCGAGGGCAAATACCTCGGAATCGGAGTCGCACTCCAAACTGGTGATGCCAGAGGCTGAATCGTCAACAAAGCTGAAGGTTGCGGATACGGGGAAATGATCGCCCATCGGCGTACCGTCATCGTAGGTATAGTCGGTCTCCAGATGATAGGCCTCCAGTTTCAGGCGGGGGCCGCTGACGGGATTGATGTAAAGAATCTTATCAAGCACTTCGCCGTTGTCGAATGCCACACGGCGGTCTCCTGTTCCCACGGCCGGATATTGTCCGCGCAATTCATACTCCACCCAGGTGTCTGACACCTGGTGAGTGCCCGTGGCATTGATCGGGTCGATGAATAGCGCCTGAATGCTATCGCGGGGATAAAGACTGTTCATATCGCCCATGAGGATGACGGGACGGTCGTCGAGACGAGGCAGCACATAGTCGCGCAGCTGACGCCACTGGCTCCACCGGGCGTCCTTGTCGCCCTGATCGTTGCCTACGATCTCGTCGGATTCGGTACTGGCATCCATATGCATGTTGTAGACCACGATGCGCTGTCCTCCCGAGAGAGTCAGTTCACAGCGGTGGAAGCCCTTCCTGACGATAGCGTCCCAACAGTGGTCAAACTTGCCATAGCTGTCGTTCCAGGCCTCGGTTTCCTCCTGCTCCACAGCGTGCTCACTGTGCCAGAACACCCGGAGACCGTCGGTATCAAACCTATCGCCGAAGAGTACACCCATAACCGTCCCAAAGCTGAGGTCGATTCCCCCCTGCCACAGGCCGCTGCGATAGGCTGGCTCCAGGGCAGAGCGCAGTTCATCATCGTAGTTGAAATCCTCCTGCACCCCAATGAAATCATAACCCTTACGCGCCAGAAACTGCCCGACGCGAACGGTCTCGCCCCCAGGTCCGTCGGGATTGATATGAATCTGGGCAATATAGGTAGGCAGCCCGTCGACATTGAGCGTAGCCACCGAAAACGAGCCATCGCTGGCCAGCACATCATACAATCCAAGCCTCAGGACAAGAAGGCAAATACAAACTCTCTTCATTATATTATAGGTATTTTGGATGCAAAGTTAAAAAAAAATCCCAAAAACAACACGGCTGGAAAGTTTTTTCTTCTCTTATTATTTGGTAGAAAGAAAAAAAACTATTACCTTTGCACACCAAAGACCTACATATTTAAATATATGGAAATTTTTGACGGAAGATACGAACAAGAGAAACTGCTGGGACAGGGTGCCTTCTCTGAGGTTTGGAAAGTGAAAGACACTCAGACAGGCGTCACTCTGGCACTGAAGATATACAATCCCACGACGGGCATGGATGAGAGCGGCACCGAGATGCTGACTCATGAGTTTGCACTGATGGTAAACGCCAGTCACAAGAATCTGCTGCGCCCGTTGTTCTTCGCCACATGCAACAACCGTCCCTACCTGATACTGCCCTACTGCGAACAGGGCAACATCGGCAAGATGATCGGCAGGATGACCGAAGAGGAGGCCTGGAAACTGCTGCGCGACTGCGCCAGTGCCCTCGACTACCTGCACTCGATGAATCCGCCCATCCTGCACCAGGATATCAAACCCGCCAACATCCTGCTGAGCGACAACGGCGACTATATGCTCACCGACTTCGGTGTGAGCACACAGGCCAAGCAGTCGCTGAGCCGCGTGTCGAACCAGGAGAAGGAATTGCTCTCTGCAGGCACCATCTCCTATATGGCCCCCGAGCGATTCTCACGCAACAACATGCCCATCATGGCCAACGACATCTACTCGCTGGGCTCCACCGTCTACGAGATGCTCTCAGGCGACCTGCCCTTCGGCAACGACGGAGGCCTGCTGCAGAAGAAAGGTGCCGAGATACCCGAACTGCCAGGCAACTTCTCGCCCCTGCTGAAGCGCACGCTGGAGAAATGTCTGGAGGAAGAGCCCTGGGCACGCCCCACGGCAGGAAGACTGGAGGACATTGCCAACGAGGCACTGAAGCACCCCGAGACGCGTAACCAGATACCCGAGATATTCAACGCCACGACGCGTGACCAGGTGTCGCAGAGTCAGATCAATGCCGCTACAGCCCACCAAGGTATGGGCGCAACAGTGATGGGCCCCTCGGCAGGCGCTCCATTGAACGGCACCGTGATGGGACCGGCTGCAGGTAGTCCGATGAACGGCACCGTCATAGGACCGGCAACAGGGTCTCCCATGGGAGGCCCCGTGGGCAATTCTGCCAACCCATACACCTCCGGCAATCCCTACATCAGCAACGGAGGCCAGCCTTCAGGCAGTTCCAAGAAGGGGCTTTGGATCGGTATCGCCGTAGCAGCAGTCATCCTGCTCGCTGCCGGAGCGTACTTCCTCTTCGGCTCTTCCGACGAGAAGCAAGAGACAGAGGTAGCCATCGACCCTGCAGAGCAGCAGAGGCAAATGGAACAAGCTGAGTACGACGCAGCCATGGCCCTGTTCAACCAGGACAGTCCCGACAGCATACAGGTGGCCTTCAACAGGATGAAAGTGCTTGCCGACAACGGCAACAAGGATGCCGTCTTCGAGGTGGCCAAGACATACGCCTGGATTCCCAACGACACAGAGTCTGACCGCCGTAAACGCCTGATGGGCTGGGCTATCACCGATGACGGGGCCCTGAAGGGAGCTCCTGCATCCAACGAGATCAACCGCGAGGCCATCAGCTGGCTGCAGAAAGCTATTGACATGCAGGTGCCCAACTATCACCAGTGCCTCTACTGGCTCGCCTTCTATTACTATTATGGTCTGGGCACCAAGGAGGACACCCAAAAGACCATCTCTATGCTGCGTCAGGCCAAGGACGAGGCTGAGAAGAGTCAGGACTTCGTGTTCAAGGAGAAGATAGAAAAGACACTGGATCAATTGGATTGACAATAACCGATAAACTACGACAATGATGAAGAATATAGTATTAGCAGCACTGCTCTTTATGACAACAAGCGCTGGCGCACAGGTACCTCGCTGGGTCCTGCATCCCAAATATGACAACATTGAGATGCTTGGCAACGGATTCTACCTGGTGACAAATAATGGCAGGACTGGCGTGATGAACGCCAGCGAGAAAGAAGTCGTGCCGCTGCAATATGACAAGGTTTCTCCCTTCAATACCCATTACGCCCTCGTCTACAAGGACGGCCGCTTCGTAGGATACATGAGCGACCAGGGAAGGGTAAAGGAATTCCCTGCCGGACAATACCAGGTGGCAGAGCAGCCCTCGTTCTACGATGGCTATCTGGTAGTGAGCAACATCAACGGCTATTTCTATCTGCGCGCCTCCGACGATGAGGTGATAGGTCCCTTTACAGGCGCCATGCCCTTCACCGAAGGCTATGCTGTGGTGAAAGTCCCCAACAATCCCAAGAAAGTGCTCGGCGGTGACTATACCATCCAGGTGCTATCAGCCAAGACCGGGAAGCTGGAGCGACTGAACCTCGGTGAATATGATACCGACGACGTCGACTTCATCTCTGGCGTCAGCAATGGCAAGAGCATCATCGTACTGAAGAAGCGGTTCCACGAATACGACTTCAGCAAAGGCACGCTGACACCTATACACATTGATGGCAATATTGCCAACAAGAAGAGTCGCGTCATGGCCAATGAGCGTCCCGTCCAGGTGATGAGCAGTGAAAATGGATTCCTGGTGCAGTTCAAGACAGGCCAGATGACCTTCGACCCGCTGATGCGCCTGACCAGCATCGAGTATGTCGGACAGGGCAAGAAAGGCGTCGACGTGCCGGAAGTGACGAAGGAAGAGAAGAAGAGCCCTATCCAGAGCAAGGCTTTCCCGGGTACTGACCTCCTGGGCCTCAACTACAATGGCAAGGAGATATTGTCGGCTCAGTTTGAGAAGGTCAGTGCACTCTGGGGCAACGAGGCACAGGTGATGACCGGTGGCAAGTACGGTATCCTCTCTGTCGACCCGGACCATAGCTGTCGTTTCGTACTCAATGACAACATGGCAATCGGATTTGAGCACAAGACAGCCACGACAAATATCAAGGCCGTTTGTCCGCCCTATATGAAGCCGTCACTGATGACGCTCAATAGCGAGGATGAGAACTGCCATATCAACATCGACACACGAAAGGAGAACACCAATGTAGAAACGGCGGTGCTGTCGTACCAGTGTTCGATGGATATCCCCGAAGAAATCGGACTGGATAAGAGTTCCACCAATACCAAGTTTGCACTGAACTATGACGGTCTGAAACTGACGGCTAAGGTTCTGCCCTTCGACACCTGGTATGTCAACAACTATACCGTGCAGATCATGAAGCACAACATAGAGGGCTCGGTGCTGAATGCAGAGATACTCGTCAACAACGGTGCCATGGGAGGCAAGAACTTCTTCCGTGATGTCCAAGTAGAGGCTGAGGACTCCGTGGTATGTAACCTGACCAAGATCACCGAGGAGATGTACCAAGCCCGTTTCTACGGATGGAAGGACGGCACTTTACGTTTCAGCGTGGATATCACCGAGGACGGCTGTCCTACCCTCTCCTACGCCCGGAGTATCGCCATCAACACAGGTAAGAAGACTGGAAAGTCGGAGGAAGAAGCACCCGTAGTAGCACAGGCCAAGATCAAGCGCAAGGCCAAGGCAAGACCCGCTGCCAGGAAAGAGGAGAAGAAAGTAATCACCCACTTCTAACGCCAAGCACCGATGAAGCGCGGACTCGTTCTTGAAGGCGGAGCCATGCGTGGACTCTTCACCACCGGCATCACCGACGTGATGATGGAGGCAGGTATTGAGCCCGATGGGGTGATTGGCGTCTCTGCTGGTGCAGCCTTCGGATGCAACTACAAGTCGAGACAGCCTGGAAGGGCTATCAGATATAATAAAAGGTTCGCGCGAGACAAGAGATATTGCAGCTGGCAGTCCTGGCTCAAGACCGGTGACCTCTACAATGCCGAGTTCGGTTATCACATCGTGCCAGCCAAATACGACATCTTCGACGACAAGGTCTTCAACGAGAACCCCATGGAGTTCTACGTCGTATGCACAGACGTCACCACGGGCAAGGCCGTCTATAAGCAGCTGAAGGAGTCGTCACCACTCACCTACGACTGGATACGTGCATCGGCCTCGATGCCCCTGGCCTCCAAAGTGGTAGAACTCGAAGGCCAGAAGGTGCTCGACGGTGGCGTGGCAGACTCCATCCCGCTGGAATACTTTGAGCGTATCGGCTACGACCGTAACGTGGTTATCCTGACCCAGCCCGAAGGCTTCGTCAAAGAGCGCAACCCTCTGATGCCCCTGATGCGAATAGCCCTGCGCCATTACCCCAACATGATCAAGGCAATGGATACCCGGCACCTGATGTACAACAGGCAACTGGAATATGTCCGTCAGGCGGAACGTGAGCGCCGCTGCCTCGTCATCCGTCCCGAGACCGCCATTCCCATCGGACATATCTCCCATGATCCGGAAGAGATGCAACGGGTATACGAAATGGGGCGACAGACGGGAGAACAATATATCAATAAAATCAAGGAATTCTACTTATGCGAATAGATATCATCACCGTATTGCCTGAAATGCTCGAAGGCTTCGTCCATGAGTCCATACTGGCCAGAGCAGAAAAGAAAGGACTGGCAGAGATTCGTCTGCACAACCTGCGTGACTACACCCTCGACAAGTGGCGCCGGGTGGACGACTACCCCTATGGAGGCTCAGCAGGCATGGTGATGCAGTGTGAGCCTATCGACCGCTGCATCACGGCCCTGAAGGCAGAGCGCGACTACGACGAGGTGATCTTCACCTCTCCTGACGGCGAGCGCTTCGACCAGCATATCGCCAATGAGCTCTCGATGAAGGGCAACCTCATCATCCTGGCAGGACACTATAAAGGCATTGACCAGCGCATCCGCGACCATCTCATCACACGTGAAATCTCCATCGGCGACTTCGTGCTGACGGGCGGTGAACTGGTGGCAGCAATGATAGCAGATGCAGTGGTCCGCGTAGTACCCGGTGTCATCGGCGATGAACAGTCGGCACTCTCCGATTGTTTCCAGGACGATATCCTCGCCGCCCCGATCTACACCCGTCCAGCCGACTACAAGGGATGGAAGGTGCCAGACATCCTGCTCAGCGGCAATGAAGCAAAGATACGGCAATGGGAACTGGATCAGGCCCTTGAGCGCACCAGGAGGCTGCGTCCCGACCTGTTGGAGGAAAAATAAAAAGGTGCTCGCTTGAGCACCTTTTTATTATTTGGAAGCAAACCGCTCAGCCTGCTGGCGGATGAGTTCGGTATCGTTGAAGTAGTCGATTTGCATGGCCTTACGAACCTCGTCCATCGTCTGGGCACCCACCTCGCGGGCCTGCTCCGTACCTTTCTTTAATATTTTATAGATTTCGGGAATATCCTTCTCAAACTCTGCGCGACGCTCACGCATCGGAGCCAAGAACTTGTTGAGCACCTGGTTGAGGAATTTCTTGCACTTCATATCACCTAATCCGCCACGGCGGTAGTGATCCTTCAACTCGTCGAGGTTCTGGTATTCAGGCCAGAAATTGGCAAAGTCCTCATCGGTAGAGAAGGCATCGAGATAGGTAAACACAGCGTTTCCCTCCACATGACCAGGGTCATTCAGATTGATGTGCTCCGGGTCAGTGTACATCGAGCGCACCTTCTGCCAAACCTCATCAGCAGAATCAGAGAGATAGATGCAGTTGCCAAGCGACTTCGACATCTTCTCCTTGCCGTCGGTGCCTGGCAGGCGACGGGCCGTCATGTTCTCGGGCAGCATGATATTCGGCTCTACAAGAACGGGAGCATAGATTTGGTTGAACCGGCGCACAAGCTCACGGGTCACCTCAAGCATGGGCTCCTGGTCCTCACCTACAGGGACAGTGGTCGACTTAAAGAGGGTGATGTCGGCAGCCTGGGAGACAGGATAGCAGAAGAAGCCCAAGGGAACACTTTCACCCTCGAAGCCACGCATCTTGATCTCGGTCTTCACCGTCGGATTACGCTGCACACGGCTCACACTGATGAGATTCATCAGATAGGTGGTAAGCTCGGCGAGCTCCGGAATCTGACTCTGGATAAAGATGATGCACTTCTCCGGATCAAGGCCTGCGGCAAGATAGTCGAGGGCCACCTCGATGATATTCTGGCGAATCTTCTCAGGATTATCAGCATTATCTGTAAGAGCCTGTACATCGGCCATAAACACAAACATACGATCATAGTCGCCCGCATTCTGCAACTGAACACGACGGCGAAGAGAACCAACGTAGTGTCCTAAGTGAAGTTTTCCGGTAGGGCGATCACCGGTCAGAATTACTTTTCCCATTATACTATTGAATTAAATCGGCTGCAAAGGTACGAAATAATTCACAATTCACAATGCACAATCTATAATTATTTGTAGCTTTTGCAGAATTTCTCGCCCAAACTGAAGCCTTCCTCGTAAAGACGTTCGAGTTTGTCAACATCCCGGCAGATGCGATCTACTTCCATCTGACGCTCAGGGCGGATGCAAATCACCTCCCCCCAGTCTTCCATCCGTTCAATCAAGTCGAGTTGCCGGTTGTATTCCTCCACCCTGCGGCTCAAGGCCACACGCAACCGTGGATATTCACCATAGAATATCTTAGGAACCTTCACATCCAATTCACCAGAACGGAAACCTCGGTTACGAGTCAGTACCACGACATTTGGCGAATAGCCTTTATCTACGGCTCTCACCACAGGGATACTGTCGACGATGCCTCCGTCGAGCATCGGGATGTTGTCGACGAAAGTAATCTGCGACACATACGGCAGACTGCTCGAAGCCTTGACAATGGCCGTCATACGTTGCTGGTCATTCTTCTCCGAAAGATATTCGGCACGGCCGGTAAGGCAATTCGTTGTCACCACCTCATAGACAGTCGGATTATTCTTGTAGGTCTCGAAGTCGAAGGGCACAATCTCTTTGGGAAAGCGCTCGTATAGGATATTCGGGTCAAAGATGCTGCCTTGCGTCAACAGACTCTTCAGTGAGATATAGCCGTACTTCTGGAGCATGTCGATATTGGAATAGCGGGCACGGCGTGGCTGACGGCTCATATAGGACAAGCCGTTACAAGCACCTGCCGACACTGCAACAACGTACGGGAAGTAAAGCTCATGCTTCATAAAAGCATCAAGTACTCCTGAGGTAAATACGCCACGCATACCACCTCCCTCCAATACAAGTCCTATTTTGGGGCCTATCTGCATAAATATTGCAAAATTTCACTGCAAAGATAATGCTTTTTAATAAATAATATGTATCTTTGCAGACAATTTGACTAATAATAACGAAAACTTGACGCATGTTTAACAAAGAAACATATACAAGACGTCGCTCTGAACTAAAAAGAATTGTAGGCAACGGCATCATCATCCTATTCGGAAACAACGAGGCACCAGCCAACTATCCGGCTAATGCCTATGCCCCGATGCGACAGGACTCAACGTTCCTCTACTACTTCGGACAACACCGCGACGGACTCGTTGGCGTGATAGACATCGACAACGACAAGGAAACCCTCTTCGGCGACGACATCGATGTGGAAGATATCGTGTGGATGGGCTTCACTCCCAGTGTGGCAGACCTTGCAGCAGAGGTTGGCGTGGCCAATACAGCCCCGATGAAAGAGCTCTCATCACTCGTATCACACCTCCCATCAAGGAAGATACATTTCCTGCCACCCTACAGGTTCGACACCAAGATCCAGATCATGGACCTGCTCGGCATCCACCCTTCCAAGCAAAAGGAAGCCGCATCCATCGACCTGATCAAGGCAGTGGTGAAAATGCGCTCCACCAAGGAGCCTCAGGAGATAGAAGTCATCGAAAGGGCCTGTGACGTAGGCTATGCCATGCACACCACAGCCCAATTGCTCATCAAGCCTGGCATCACTGAACGCTTTATCGGTGGACAGGTTGACGGCATTGCCCGTTCACTGGCGCAGGGCGTCTCCTTCGCCACCATTTTCTCGCAACATGGTGAAATCATGCACGGCAATCCTTCCGATGCCAAGCTTGAAGCTGGTCGTTTGGCACTTTGTGATGCTGGTTGCGAACTCGACGACTATTGTTCCGACAATACCCGTACGATGCCCGTCACCGGCAAGTTCACCCAGCGCCAACTGGAAATATACTCCATTGTGGAAGCCTGCCACGACTATGTTCTCCAGGTGGCAAAGCCCGGCGTGAAATATGCCGATGTCCATTTTGCCGTATGCCGCCTGATGACGGAGAGGCTGAAAGAACTCGGACTGATGAAGGGCGATGTCGACGAGGCCGTCAGGGCCGGTGCTCACGCCATGTTCCTACCCCACGGACTCGGACACATGATGGGCATGGACGTTCACGATATGGAGGGCTTGGGCCAAATCTATGTAGGCTTTGATGATGAGACCCGCCCCAATCTGGAGCAATTTGGCACCAACTGCCTGCGTATGGGCCGAAGGTTAGAGCCGGGATTCGTGGTGACCGACGAACCTGGTATCTATTTCATTCCTGCACTCATCGACGAGTGGAAGGCCAATGGCCACTGCAAGGAATTCATCAATTTCGATCTTTTGGACACCTATAGAGACTTCGGTGGCATCCGTATCGAGGACGACCTGCTGATAACAGCCGATGGCTGCCGGTTCCTCGGTTCGAAACGCATTCCATACCATCCCCAGGATCTTGAAGAATTTATGTCAACAAATCAAAAATAATTATGAAGAAGATTTTAACTTTCGCACTCATGGCCATGGTTGCCCTCGGTGCATCGGCAGCCAAGAAGAAGGCTCCCGCCAAAGATGCCAACAAGCCAGTATTCACCATCATCAAGGAGAATCCCATTACCAGCATCAAGGACCAGAACCGCTCGGGTACCTGCTGGGACTATTCTACCCTCTCCTATTTCGAGGCCGAAATCCTGAAAGCCACAGGCAAGACCTACGACCTCTGCGAGTCATTCGTTGCCAACAAGACCTACATGGAGCGCGCCATCCAAGGGGTACGCTATCACGGCGACTGCCAGTTTGCCCAGGGTGGATCTGCTGAGGACGTACTCCACACACTGAAGACCCACGGCATCTGCCCGGAGAATGCCATGCCGTTCCCCGGCTCGCTCTACGGTGACTCACTGAACAATTTCAATGAGTTCTTCTCCGTCCTCGAGCCTTACGTGGCTGCCGTTGCAAAGAGCGATGCCAAGAAACTGAGCAATGCCTGGAAAAACGGTATGCAGGGTATCCTCGACTCCTATCTGGGCAAGTGCCCCGAGAAGTTTACCTATGAGGGCAAGACCTACACCCCGAAAGAGTTTGCCGCTTCACTCGGTCTGAATTTCAACGACTATGTGAGCATCACCAGCTATACCCATCATCCTTTCTATACAGCTTTCCCCGTAGAGGTGCAGGACAACTGGCGTTTCCCGCTGAGCTACAACCTGCCAATGGATGAGATGATGCAGGTGATCGACAATGCCGTGGCCGAGGGCTATACCATCGCCTGGGGCGGTGATGTATCAGAGCCCGGTTTCACCCGGAAGGGACTGGCCTATGCCGTCGATGGAAAGAAGGCCGAGAGTCTCGCCGGTAGCGATATGGCCCGCTGGCTGAAACTGACTGCCGAAAAGAAGCGCAACATTATCGACTCACTCGGCTGCAAGGTTCCTGAAATCACACCCACCCAGGAGATGCGCCAGGAGCGTTTTGACAACTGGGAACTGACTGATGACCACGGCATGCTTATTTTCGGATGCGCCAAGGATCAGAATGGCAAGGAGTACTACATGGTAAAGAACTCTTGGGGCGAGTCGGGTGACTACAAAGGCATCTGGTACATGACCAAGACCTTTATTGCAGCCAACACGATGGACTTCCTTGTCAACAAGAACGCCATCCCTGCAGAAATCCGCAAAAAATTAGGACTTTAAGGGCCAAATATCCTAATTATTAGGTAAAAAACGGCATAATCTGTTAAATTTTCAACAGATTATGCCGTTTTTTCATATTTTATTCTTATCTTTGGGGCGTAATTTGCCGTAATAGGCACTTACAACACCAAAGCGACAAGAATAAAAATAATATATAAATGCATTTCAAATGGAATTACGAACCACCTACATCAGAACAACGGACGGCGGCTAAGGAGCTGGGAGAGAAGATCGGGATGAGCCCGATCCTCGCCGACCTGCTCATTCAGCGCGGCATCAAGACGGAGAGCGCAGCCAAGCGATTCTTCCGCCCGATGCTAAACGAGTTGATAGACCCGTTCCTGATGAATGACATGGACGTGGCAGTAGACAGGCTCAATGATGCCATGGGGCACAAAGAGCGGATCATGGTCTACGGCGACTATGATGTCGACGGATGTACGGCGGTAGCTTTGGTGTACAAGTTCCTGCAGCAGTTCTATTCCAACATTGAATACTACATTCCCGATCGCTATGAAGAGGGATACGGTATCAGCAAGAAAGCGTTGGACTATGCAGCTGAAAAGGACGTAAAATTAATTATTGTGCTCGATTGCGGCATCAAGGCAATCGATGAAATCCACTATGCCAAACAGCTTGGCATAGACTTTATCGTGTGCGATCACCACGTACCGGATGACGACCTTCCGGAGGCTGTGGCCATCCTCAATCCGAAACGTGAAGACTCCACCTATCCTTTCAAGCACTTGTGCGGTTGCGGGGTGGGCTTCAAGTTCATGCAGGCTTTTGCCAAGAATAATGGCATCCCGTTCTCGCGTCTCATCCCACTGCTGGACTTTTGTGCCGTCTCGATTGCGGCAGATATCGTTCCCGTGACGGGAGAGAATCGCATCCTGGCCTTCCATGGACTGAAACAACTGAACCAGAGCCCCTCTGTCGGTCTGAAGTCAATCATCGAGATTTGCGGACTGACAGGACGCGAACTGACCATGAGTGACATCGTGTTCAAGATAGGTCCGCGCATCAATGCCTCGGGACGCATGCAGAGCGGCATCGAGGCTGTCGACCTGCTGGTAGAACGCGATTTTGAGAAAGCACTGGCAGAAGCCAACCGCATCAACGAATACAACGAACAGCGTAAGGATGTGGACAAGCAGATGACCGAAGAGGCCAACCAGATTATCGAGAAACTGGAGAATCAGAAGCACCACGCCAGCATCGTGCTCTACGACGAGAACTGGAAGAAAGGCGTGGTAGGCATCGTTGCCTCACGCATGACAGAACTCTACTACCGTCCGACAGTGGTACTCACCCGCAGTGGCGACCTGGCGACAGGCTCGGCCCGCAGCGTGGCTGGCTATGATATCTACGACGCCGTGAAGAGTTGCCGAGACCTGCTGGAGAACTTTGGAGGCCACACCTATGCCGTAGGCCTTTCACTTAAGATAGAGAACATCCCCGAGTTCCGCCGCCGATTCCAGCAATACGTCACAGACCATATCTTGCCGGAACAGACAGAAGCTACGATAGATATCGAATCGGAAATCGACTTCAAGGACATCACCAAGAAACTGCACAACGACCTCAAGAAGTTTGCTCCTCACGGTCCTGGCAACGAGAAACCGATCTTCTGCACCCGCAACGTTTATGACTACGGCACATCGAAGGTGGTGGGACGGCAACAGGAGCACATCAAGCTGGAACTGGTAGACTCCAAGTCGTCAAACGTAATGAATGGTATCGCCTTCGGACAGAGTGAGGCTGCACGCTACATCAAGTCAAAGCGTTCGTTCGATATCACCTATACCATCGAGGAGAATATCTACAAACGAAGTGAGGTACAGCTGCAGATAGAGGATATTAAACCCTCCGAAGAGAATCTGTAATGAGTGACAAGTATCGGCAGATACTCAAGCAGTACTGGGGCTATGATGATTTCCGCGGCATCCAGCGAGAGATTATTGAGTCCATAGGCAATGGGCACGACACACTAGGACTGATGCCAACAGGCGGCGGCAAGTCGATTACCTTCCAGGTGCCAGCCTTGTGCAGCAATGGGACCTGTATCGTGATCACTCCTCTCATCGCCCTGATGAAAGACCAGGTACAGAATTTGCGCCGACGGGGCATCCAGGCATCAGCCATCTACTCAGGACTCTCCCACGAAGAGATTGTCACCACACTCGAGAACTGCATCCTGGGCAACACCAAGATTCTCTATGTGTCGCCAGAACGCTTGTCCTCGGAACTGTTCCGCACAAAGTTGCGCCACATGCGAGTAAGCATCATCACCGTTGATGAAGCTCACTGCATCTCACAGTGGGGTTACGATTTCCGTCCCTCCTACCTCAGGATTGCCGATATTCGTCGCGACCATCCAAACGTACCTGTACTAGCCCTGACTGCCACGGCCACCCCAGCCGTTGTCCAGGATATCCAGGACAGGCTTACACTCTCCTCCAGCAAATCCGAAAAACCTGGATTATCAGAAACCGCCAGATTCAACGTCTTCCGCATGAGTTTCGAGCGAAAGAACCTGGCCTATATCGTGCGCCATGCTCCCGACAAGCGCCAACAACTCATTCATATCCTCAATAGCGTCGCCGGGTGCGCCATCGTCTATGCCCGTAGCCGTAGGCGAACAAAAGAGGTGACAGAGCTTCTTAGCGAGGCAGGCATCAGTGCCACATTCTTCCATGCCGGACTCGACCAAGCCACCAAGGATGAGCGCCAACGCGACTGGCAACAAGACAAGATACGCGTAATGGTGGCAACCAATGCCTTCGGCATGGGCATCGACAAGCCAGATGTCAGGCTGGTAATCCACATTGACAGCCCAGACAGCATTGAGGCCTATTTCCAAGAAGCCGGACGTGCGGGACGTGACGGGCAGAAAGCCTACGCCGTGCTGCTTTACAACGAGGGCGACCGTCGCAAACTATCCAAACGCCTCAACGACACTTTCCCCGACAAAGACTACATCAAGAAAGTGTATGAACACCTGGCCTATTACTATCAGGTTGGCGTAGGTTCCGGGTTCCACGCCACCTTCGAATTCAATATCGACGACTTCTGCCATAAATTCCATCATTTCCCCATACAGGTAGACTCTGCCCTGAAGATTCTCAACCGTGCAGGCTACATCGAGTACACTGAGGAACAAGACAACCAGGCACGCGTGATGTTCACCGTCACACGCAATGAGCTCTACCGCCTCGAAGGCAACTCGCCCGACGAGGACCGTGTCATCACGGCCCTTCTGCGGAATTATGGCGGGCTATTCGTCGACTTCAACTTCATAGATGAAAGTTTCATCGCCTCACAGTGTGCCCTCCAGCCTCAGCAGGTGTATCTGATACTGAAAAGCCTCAGCCAGAAGCACATCCTGCACTTCATTCCCCAGAAAAAGACACCCTACGTACGCTATCTGCAACGCCGCGAGGATATGGATCATGTACAGATACCGCCGTCGGTCTACGAAGAACGTAAAGTGCTCTTCCAAGAGCGCATCCAAGCCATGATCAACTATGCCACCTGCGACAATATCTGCCGAAGTCGGCAACTGTTACGATATTTTGGGGAGGCTGACAGTCACGACTGCCGACAGTGCGACGTCTGCCTCGACCATACTAATGGTCACGCCAGCGAATCCACATTATCCCCTGAAGCCAATGCAATCCTGGAACTACTGGCTGACGGGAAGGCTCACCCCATCACCATATTAAATAGCATCCAATTGCCTACCGGCAAACTGGATGCTATCCTCGATTATCTCCTCCGTGAGGAATATATCTGTCAGGAAGACGGATTCCTCCGTAAACAATAAACTAAAAGTCAAACTTCAACTGCCTCGGGTCGTCATTGTCGAACTCATGACAATAGCTCGAACCATCGAAGCAGTGTGTACAAAGCTGACACTTCGGAATGCCAATGGCCTTCACCAAGTCTTCCAGTTTGGCAAATTTTAGAGAAGTCAGTCCAAGTCTTTTGGCAATCTCGTCTACCATCCGCTGATACTCGGGAGAATCAGTAGTGGCATATTTCTCCAGATTTTTCTTGTCATCGCCCTCAAAGTCTTTGATGATACGGCGCGTAATCAGCTCCATGTCGCTCTTGGATGAGGTGAAGCCGATGAACGGACAGCCATAGACCAATGGCGGGCATGAGATGCGACAGTGCACCTCCTTGGCGCCATAGTCAAAGAAGGTCTTCACATTGTCCTTCAGCTGGGTACCACGCACAATGGAGTCATCACAGAACACCACACGCTGCCCCTTCAGGAGAGCCGGATTGGGTATCAGTTTCATTTTGGCCACCAGAGCACGACGCTCCTGATTGCCAGGGGTAAACGAACGAGGCCATGTCGGGGTATATTTCAGCACTGCGCGCTTGTAGGGCACACCCTTGCCCTCTGCATAGCCCAAGGCCATCCCCACACCTGAGTCGGGCACACCACAGACGCTGTCAACCTCGGTATCATCCTTCTGGCCCATCATCTTGCCATTGGCTTCACGTACGGCCTCTGTATTGATACCATTATAGTCGGAAGCAGGAAAACCGTAGTACACCCAAAGGAAAGAACAGATTTGCTCGCGCTTGAAGGGTTCTTGCAGTACCTCCATAGAGTCGGCCGTCAGGAAGACGATTTCTCCCGGTCCAAGGTCTCTCACCCTATGATAGTCGAGGTTGGGGAAACTGGTTGTCTCGCTACTCACGGCGTAGGCTCCATCCTTTTTGCCGATGACGATAGGTGTACGGCCCAGGAAGTCACGAGCGGCAATCAGTCCTTTCTCCGTCAGTACCAGCATCGAGCATGACCCCTGAATCTTGCGATACACTAGATTGATGCCCTCCACAAAAGTGCGTCCCATATTAATCAGCAACGCCACGAGTTCTGTCTGATTGATATTATTGGCCGATAGCTCGCTGAAGTGCATTCGCCGCTCCAACAGTTCGTCGGCAATTTCTCGCAGGTTGTTGATCTTTGCCACTGTCACTACGGCATAACGTCCCAAGTGCGAATTGACAATGATAGGCTGTGGGTCAGTATCGCTGATTACGCCAATACCCTGATGCCCAGAGAAAGAATCGAGCTCGTCCTCAAACTTGGAACGGAAATAGTCACGCTCCAAGTTATGGATTTTTCGGCTGAAGCCTTTTTCCTGATCGAATGTTACCAATCCGGCACGCTTGGTGCCAAGGTGTGAGTTGTAATCTGTCCCGTAGAACAGATCATTCACACAACATTTGGTGCTGATGGTTCCAAAGAATCCTCCCATACCTTATTATATAAAATAATAGAGGAACGATGCGATACCTTCGAGTGCTGGTTTGCGTTGTCCCTCTATCTCTATTTTGAATTCTATCTCGGCTTTGCAGATGCCACGCAGATTCTGGATGTTGTGCAACTTGGTGACCAGGCGTATGCGGCTTCCAGTAATCACCGGCTGTCCGAAACGCATCTTGTCCATGCCATAGTTCACGAGCATCTTGATGTTGTTCACCTCGATAATCTGATTCCACATGTAGGGCAGCAACGAGAGGGTCAGATAGCCATGGGCAATAGTGCTCTTGTACTGGCTTTCCTGCTTTGCCCGTTCAGTGTCGACATGTATCCACTGGTGGTCGAGCGTTGCGTCTGCGAATAAGTTAATACGGTCTTGATTCACTTGCAGCCATTCTGAAACTCCGAGTTCTTCACCCAGATGAGCGGCAAATTCATCGTACGAATTGATAACTAATTTGGACATATTCCTGAAATTTTCTGCAAAGATACGCATTTTCCTCCATATAATGAGCCTCTTTACCTAAAAAATCGTTAAAAACCATCGTTTTCTTAACTCTTCATTCTTCATTCTTAATTATAAGTCGTACCTTTGCACCCGCAAAAGCAGAATGGGTGTTTTCCAGAGTGGCCAAATGGGGCAGACTGTAAATCTGCTGTCTTTCGACTTCGGTGGTTCGAATCCATCAGCACCCACAAGCAAAAAGAAAGCTCGCTGATTAGCGAGCTTTCTTTTCTATTTATACATCCTGATTCTCAGGGCGCAGTTTGCGCACGGTTTCGCCGGCACGCCACATCTCCTGATTTCTCATGGCCTCGAGTTCCTTCTCCAAGCCGGCACGATAGTCGGGCTTCGAGTTGGCATCGATAGTAATCTGGGCCTCATTACCCGTCAGTACTGAATAGTAGAGCCACTCCATCACAGGCTTGATGGCATCATGGAAACGGGGAGCCCAGTCAAGGGCACCGCGCTGTGCCGTAGTCGAGCAGTTAGCGTACATCCAGTCCATACCCTTCGCACCGAAGAGCGGGCCAAGGCTCTGGGTCAGTTCCTCTACGGTCTCGTTGAAGGCTTCCGAGGGAGAGTGACCGTGCTCACGGAGCACCTCATACTGTGCCAGCAGCAGACCCTGGATGGCACCCATCAGACTGCCGCGCTCACCAGTCAGGTCGCTGGTAGCCTCACGCTGGAAGGTGGTCTCAAACATATAGCCGGCGCCAATACCGATACCGAAGGCGAGCGTCTTTTCCGTAGCCTTGCCAGAAGCATCCTGATAGACAGCATACGAGCAATTCAGACCACGACCCTCACAGAACATCGTGCGGAGCGATGTGCCCGAACCCTTCGGAGCCACCATGATCACGTCGACATCCTTCGGGGGAATCACACCCGTGCGGTCACTCCAATTGATGGCGAAGCCATGAGAATAGTACAACGTCTTACCTGGCTTCAGGTATTGCTTGATGGTGGGCCACTGCTGAATCTGACCAGCGTCGCTCAGAAGCATGCAGAGGATAGTACCCTTCTCAGCGGCCTCCTCAATAGAGAAGAGCGTCTTTCCCGGTACCCAACCGTCAGCCACGGCCTTGTCGTAGGTCTTGCCCTGACGCTGTCCGACAATCACGTTGAATCCGTTGTCGCGCAGGTTGCAGGCCTGTCCAGGACCCTGCACGCCATAACCGATCACGGCGATTACTTCATCCTTCAACACTTCACGAGCTTTCTCCAATGAGAACTCCTTGCTGGTGACCACTTTCTCGATGACGCCACCAAAATTCATTTCTGCCATAATTGCATTTAAAATTAAAATGTTATACTTTTCCCTTTGAACCATGCCAGCCCTTCCCGAAAGCCGTCGTTTTGTCGGTCCATCCCCACCCTGCACGAGGGCGCGACAAGGGGTTAACTAAAAACTGGATGCAAAGGTAACAATTTGTCACCAAACTGCCAAATATTCTTTCAGTTTTAAACATATTTAGCCAAAATGACGCTAACTCTAACTTACAATATTGATTTCAATAGAAACCAGACGACCGGCACCAGGAGGGCGGGCAACAAGTTGAGCGTCTTACAGTCCTTCAGATTCAGCAAGGCCAGACCACTGCCGGTGATAAGCAGTCCCCCGATGATGAGCAGTTCTGCCATCAGAGCATCGCTGATGGCAGTGCTGGAGATGCGGGCAACGACCCAGAACATCCCCTGCCAGAGAAAAAGTACCGGTGCCGCAAGTATCATGCCGATGCCATAGGTGGAAGCAAAGACGGTAGACGATACGAAATCGAGCGTGGCGTTGGTGAAGAGGAAGGTGTGGTCGCCCTTGAGAGCCGAGATGACTGGTCCCAGCATCGACAGGGGGCCGATACAATATAGTAGGATGGCAGTGGCCAAGCCGTCGGCGAGCCGAGCCTCTCCTTCTCTACCGCGCTTGAGTCGGTCGATGAGACGTTTGAAGTGCCCATCGATGTCTAGCATTGTGCCTACCAAACCTCCCACTGCCAGCGACACGATGAAAAGCACCGGATACTGTGACTGCGGGAAATGTGTAATGGTTGCATTGAGCCCGATGGCTAGCGAAGCCAGTCCGAGACCGGTATAGAGCATCTCCTTGTACTTCTCCTTGATACCACGATGCAGCAGCGTACCAATAATAGCTCCGGCAATGATGGTAGCAGTATTGACAATTGTTCCTATCATAAGTCTAGCTTTGTTGGTGGCCTATCTGAAGAGCACCTTACTGCGACATACCTCCACTGGCTCAGAGATATCGGGCGAGATCTTCACGATACGTATGCAGTATTCAGTGCCGCCCGACTTCTCCAGATAGAAAGAAAGTCTGTCGCCCTGATGGGCCTCGGCCACATAGGCTATCTCGAAGCGCCGTATCTGGTGCTCACGATACCAGTCGAGCGGCCACAAGTCAAGTACATGCTCGATGTATTTCACGGAGTTGATGTGCCCGTTAATATCTACATCATTATAATAGGTCTCAATGGTACGCACCAACTCAGCCTCGTCGTCCATTTTCACCCGACCTCCCTTGTCAATGGGACAGGGCTTGTCTTTATCTATCCACTGCTCGATAGCCCCATTGTCAATGGCATAGATGTCTGTCGGCTGACGACTTTCGGTGTCGATCATGGCCCAGATGCTGCGGCCATAGCCGTACGTCTTGCCATCGTCGCCTACCACGGCGAAATTACGACTGGTAAAATAGCGCATAGCCGACTCCACCCATGTCTCCACGCTGAACTTAGTGTACATCGGGGGCATCTCCTCCATCTCAATGGCCAGACGGGAGAGAACCCACGAGCGCTGAATGGTGAGCAGGTATTTCATGCCGAAGCCGCGGTCGGTAGAATGGAAATCGGCGGCATTGAGCATGTGATTGCCAAGATGGCCCATGAAGAGATGCTGCGAGAAGTCGCAGTGGAAGGGCTCTGCCATGAATTCGTAACGTCCTACCTTATCCATTCTGCTTCTCTCTTTCTTCCAAGAATTCACTGACTTGCTCCTGCATGCCACGCGTAACGGCTATACGGCCAGAGCGAGTGTACTGCAGCACACAACCAAAGGCATCGAGAGCCCGGAAGAGCGAGATGATATCCTCCGTGAGTCCATATTTCATCACGATGACATACGTCGGGTTAACCTCGGTGATGGAGGCATCGAAGCGACGGATGGTACGTGATATCTCGGGATTCTCCATCAGTTTCTCCGTGGATAATTTATAAAGGCCCGACTCTCGGATGAAGAGCTGGTCATCCGTGAAATAGTTGGCCTTCACCACATCAATCTTCTTCTCTATCTGCCGCGCTATCTTGATAATCTGGTCTTCGTCGCTCCAGGCCGTGATAGTGTATTTGTGAACACCGGGAATACTGGAGGCCGACACATTGAGGCTCTCAATGTTCACCTGCCGACGGGTAAACACTGCCGTCACCTGATTTAGGATACCGGCTACGTTCTCGGAGTAGACCAATAGGGTATAAAGTTTCTTTTTTTCCATTATATTTCCAACATCATTTGATCAACGTTCATGCCCGGAGGAGTCATGGGCAGCACATTATCATCTTCAAGGATGGCACACTCCAGAATAAACGGGCCATCGGTTGTGAGCATCTTTTCGACGGCAGTAGGCAGGTCGCTACGGTCGACGACACATGCGTATGGGATACCATAGCCCTGAGCTATCGGGCCGTAGTCGGGATTGTGCATGTAGGTGAACGACTTGCGTCTCATCCAGAACATATCCTGCCACTGGCGCACATTGCCTAGGTAGTGATTGTTGAGCACAATCATCTTCACCGGAGACTTTTGCTCCATGATGGTACCAAGTTCCTGAATACACATCTGGAATCCGCCGTCGCCCATGAAACAGCAGACGGTGCGCTGCGGGGCTGCAAAGGTGGCACCGATAGCAGCAGGCAAGCCATAGCCCATTGTTCCCAAGCCTCCGCTGGTGCATATACTGCGGTTATAATGATACTTGAAGTAACGGGTCGCAAACAACTGGTTCTGACCGACATCCGTCACAAGGATAGTGTCATCTGCACTCTGTTCAGCCACCTCGTGTACCACCTCACCCATCAGCAGCGGACCTTCCTTCGGGTGGATGGCCGGCTCAATGACCTTCTCGCGCTCCTTCTCGTCGAGCGGCTTGAATGAGTCGCGCCACTCCTGATGGTTGTTCTCCTTCAGCAGGGCGGTGATGGCGGGCAGCGACTCGCGGCAGTCGGCCACCACGGCCACGTCGGCCTTCACATTCTTGTCTATCTCACTGGGATCGATGTCGAGGTGTATGACCTTGGCCTGCTTGGCGTAGGTCTTGACATTGCCCGTCACACGGTCGCTGAAGCGCATGCCGATGGCGATGAGCACATCGCACTCCTGCTCCTTCAGGTTGACGGCATAGTTGCCGTGCATACCGAGCATCCCGACGTTGAGCGGATGGTTGGAGGGCAGTGCGGAGAGTCCGAGCATGGTGCGCCCGGCGGGGATGTCGGCCTTCTCGAGGAAAGCCAGCAACTCCTTCTGGGCATTACCCAGTTCCACTCCCTGCCCCACCAGTGCCAAGGGGCGCTGCGCGCGGTTGATGAGCGTGGCGGCCTCGCGCACGGCCTCATTGTCGAGTTTGGGATAGGGCACGTAGGAGCGCACGAAGTTGACTTTCATCGGCTCCCAGTCTATCTCCTCTACTTGAGCATTCTTGGCAAAGTCGAGTACCACAGGCCCCGGACGCCCGGTGCGGGCGATGTAGAAGGCACGGCTGACAGCCCATGCCACATCGCTGGCATGGCGTATCTGATAGCTCCACTTGGAAATAGGCTGGGCCACGCCCACAAGGTCTACCTCCTGGAAGGCATCGGTACCGAGGGCCGAGATAGGCACCTGTCCGGCAATGACTACAATCGGCGTGGAGTCGAGCATAGCATCGGCGATACCTGTCAGCGTGTTCGTCACACCAGGACCACTGGTAACCAGGGCGACACCTACGTTGCCACTGATGCGGGCATAGCCCTCGGCGGCGTGGGTGGCCGCCTGCTCGTGGCGCACCAGGATGTGGTCAAAGCATTTCTTCTCGCCTCGGGTGTAATCGAAGAGCGCGTCGTAAGTAGGCATGATGCTGCCGCCAGGGTAACCGAAGATAACCTTCACACCCTCGGCCTGCAGGGCGCGCATCAGTGCCTTTGCGCCTGTTATTCTGTCTTTAAGCATATATAGTATTTTCTAGTTGTTCTAGTTTGACTAGTCAATAATCCTCACACCTCCTTTATCGGCAGAACTAACACTTTGAGCGTATGCACGTAGTGCCTTGGATACCTGACGGTTACGCTTCAGCGGCTGCTGCGGGCGCTGGGCCAGTTCCTCGTCGGAGAGCTTGACGCTGATAGAGCGCGAGGGGATGTCGATCACGATGATGTCGCCATCCTTGATCTTGCCGATGTTGCCGCCATTGGCAGCCTCAGGCGAGATGTGTCCGATGCTCAGGCCGCTGGTGCCGCCGGAGAAGCGGCCGTCGGTGATGAGGGCGCACTCCTTGCCAAGGTGCATACTCTTAATATAAGAGGTGGGATAGAGCATCTCCTGCATGCCGGGGCCTCCCTTGGGCCCCTCGTGGGTAATCACCACACAGTCGCCGCTCTTCACCCGTCCGCCGAGGATGCCCTCGCAGGCATCTTCCTGGGAGTCGAACACCACGGCAGGACCCTCGAAGTGCCACAGGGCCTCGTCTACACCGGCGGTCTTCACCACGCAGCCGTCCTGGGCGATATTGCCGAAGAGCACGGCCAGTCCGCCGTCCTTCGTGTAGGCATGCTCGATGTCACGGATGCAACCATTTTCGCGGTCATAGTCCAGTTTTGTCCATCGATTGTCCTGACTGCCCATCTTGGTGGAGAATTTTCCTCCCGGTGCACACTGATAGATGCGCATGGCATCGTAATCAAATCCTCCGAAGGAGCAGTAAGGCTCTACCAGCGAGTATTTCAGCATCGTCTCTTTGAGAGTCATGCCGTCGACGCGCTTGACGGAGCCGTCGATGAGACCTCCCTTGTCGAGTTCGCGCAGGATGCCGAGGATGCCGCCGGCGCGATTGCACTCCTGCACGGAGTACTTCTGGGTGTTGGGGGCCAACTTGCAGAGGCAGGGCGTCTTGCGGCTCAGTTCGTCGATGTCCTTCATTGTGAAGTCGACACCGGCCTCCTGGGCCACGGCCAGCAGGTGGAGCACGGTATTGGTGGAGCCGCCCATGGCGATGTCGAGCGTCATGGCGTTGAGGAAAGCCTCGCGGGTGGCTATCGAACGGGGCAGCACGCTCTCGTCGCCGTCCTCATAATAGGCCAGGGCGTTCTTCACTATCTGGCGGGCAGCACGCTTGAACAGTTCGACGCGCTCCACGTGGGTAGCCAGGATGGTGCCATTGCCGGGCAGCGAGAGTCCGATGGCCTCGGTGAGCGAGTTCATCGAGTTGGCGGTGAACATACCTGAGCACGATCCGCAGCCGGGGCAGGCGCACTGCTCTAACTCCGCTATCTCCTCGTCGCTGACCGAGGGGTCGGCACCCTTCACCATCGCCGTGATGAGGTCGGCGTTCTCGCCGTGCCAGCGTCCGGCCTCCATGGGGCCACCTGAACAGAATACCGTCGGGATGTTCAGGCGCATCGAGGCCATCAGCATACCGGGCGTCACCTTGTCGCAGTTGGAGATGCAGATCATAGCATCGGCCTTGTGGGCATTGACCATATACTCCACCGAGTCGGCGATGATGTCGCGCGAGGGCAGCGAGTAGAGCATACCGTCGTGGCCCATGGCGATACCGTCGTCGATGGCAATCGTATTGAACTCAGCCGCAAAGCAGCCCATCTTCTCAATCTCCTCCTTCACTATCTGGCCTATCTCGTGCAGATGGGTATGACCCGGCACAAACTGCGTGAATGAGTTGACGATGGCAATGATTGGCTTGCCGAACTGCTCATGCTTCATACCCGTGGCCACCCAGAGCGCCCGCGCTCCAGCCATTCTTCTACCTTCTGTGCATACCGCACTTCTCAACTGATGCTTCATATATATACAAAGTGTCTTAATTCCGAAAATTAGCTGCAAAATTACACTAATTCTATCAAACAGCCAACTTTTTCGGATTATTTTCGTAATTTTGCAGCAAATTATTGATAACTAATTACAAATCGAAATGAATGCAAGACTACTGGCTGCGCTCCTGACGGTCGCCACGACGGCCCTGGCTCAGCAGCGACAGGAAATCACATTGACAGACAACTGGAGTTTCTCACACGACCGGCAGGCGTGGCAGCACGTGAGCGTGCCCCACGACTGGGCCATCAGCGGACCCTTCGACAAGAAGTGGGACCTGCAGCGGGTGGCCATTGAGCAGAACGGCGAGAAGGTGCCCACGGAGAAGAGCGGACGCTCGGGCGCCCTGCCCTGGATCGGCGAGGGCCACTACCGCCGCACGCTGATGATTCCCGAGGGATATGCCCGTGCCGAACTGCTCTTCGACGGTGCGATGGCTGAGCCGACGGTCAGCATCAACGGACAAAAGGCTGGCTACTGGGCCTACGGCTACAATGCCTTCCGCGTGGACATCACCCCCTACGTCAAGGCCGGGGAGAACCTGCTGGAGGTTGACCTGAAGAATGTGGAGGAGAGCAGCCGCTGGTATCCCGGCGCAGGCATCTACCGCCCCGTGACACTCCTGCTGACGGGCAAGGACTATATTGACGACTGGAAGACCTTCATCCGCACCACCGCGCTCCAGGGCGACAAGGCCACCATCGACGTGACCGTCGGCAGCGGCAGTCAGCAGGGGCCGACACAGGGCATCGAAGTGGAACTGCGCGACGCCAAGGGCCGCCTGGTGGGCCACGAGCACGTCAGCAAGACCGGTGCCGACGGCGAGTGCCACATGACCTTCACCATCGACCACCCGCAGCTGTGGTCGCCCGAGTCACCTTATTTATATAAGGCACACATCAGACTGATGCAGAACGGCCGCACGCTCGACGAGGTGACGCAGCGCTTCGGCATCCGTACCGTCAGGGTGTCTCGTGAAGGCGGCTTCCAGCTCAACGGCGTGACCCGCAAGATCAAGGGCGTCTGCCTGCACCACGACCTCGGCCCCTTGGGTGCCGCCGTCAACAAGGCCGCTCTCATCCGACAGATCAAAACGATGAAGGAGATGGGCTGCGACGCCATCCGCACGGCCCACAACATGCCGAGCCAGATGCAGATGGACATCTGCGACTCGCTGGGCATGATGGTGATGGCCGAGTCGTTCGACATGTGGCTCTACCCGAAGTGCAAGAACGGCTACGCCCGCTTCTTCGAGGAGTGGAGCGAGAAGGACCTGGAGAACCTGCTCCGCGCCAACCGCAACCATCCGAGCATCATCATGTGGTCGATAGGCAACGAGATACCCGAGCAGGGCAGCGAGAAGGGCCGCGAGATCTCGCAGCGGCTGCAGGACATCTGCCACAAGCTCGACCCCACGCGCCCCGTCACCCAGGGCCTCGACCACGCCGAGGCATCCATCAAGAGCGGCGTGGCCAAGGTGATGGACGTGCCGGGCTTCAACTACCGCGTACACAAGTATGACGCGAGCATCCAGCAACTGCCGCAGGGATTCCTGCTCGGCTCCGAGACGGCATCGACCGTCAGCAGCCGGGGCGTGTATAAGTTCCCCGTCAGGCCCGACGACAACACCCGCTTCGCCTCCTGGGCCAAGGGCTATGACCCGAAGGCCATCCTCACCGCCGACGGCCAGTGCTCGAGTTACGACCTGGAATACTGCGCCTGGAGCAACCTGCCCGACGACGACTGTGTGCAGCAGGACGACAAGCCGTGGGTGATCGGCGAGTTCGTATGGACGGGCTACGACTACCTCGGCGAGCCCACGCCCTACGACGAGTACTGGCCCTCGCGCTCCAGCTACTTCGGCATCTGTGACCTGGCCGGACTGCCCAAGGACCGCTACTGGCTCTACCGCTCGCGATGGAACACCGAGAAGCACACCATCCACCTACTGCCCCACTGGAGCTGGGGCACCAATAAGCGCGAAAAGGGCCGCCCGGCATCCCGCAAGGGCAACGCCCGCCAAGGCGAGAACCGCATCGGACAGGTGACGCCCGTCTACTGCTATACCGACTACCCCTCGGGCGAACTCTTCGTCAACGGCAAGAGCCAGGGCCGCATCACCAAGAACCCCGCCGAGCGCCTCGACCGCTACCGCCTGCGCTGGAACGATGTCAGGTATGAGCCGGGCGAGGTGAAGGTGATAGTCTATGATGCCGACGGCCGCAAGGCCGGCGAGCAGACCATCAAGACGCCCGGCCAGCCCGCCAAACTGCAGCTCGACGCCTGGACGGCCCATAATCCGGAAAGCCCGGAAACCCCGGAATATCCGGATAATCTGGGAAATCCGGAAAAACCGGAATATCCGGGATCCATCGCCCCCGCGAAGGCCCCCCTCCTCCACGCCGACGGCTCCGACCTCGCCTTCATCACCGTCTCGCTGACCGATGCCGAGGGCACCCTCATCCCCGATGCCTCCGACCAACTGACCTTCGAGGTGACGGGCGCCGGCCGCTTCGAGGCCGCCTGCAACGGCGACGCCACCAGCCTGGAGCCCTTCACCCAGCCCACCATGCGACTCTTCAGCGGACAGCTCGTGGTCATCATCCGCAGCGGCCGCCAGCCCGGCGACATCACCCTGAAAGTCTCCGACCAGCAGCGCGGCCTGAGCCAGAGCATCACCATCAAAGCCATCTGAGCCATGCAGACAAGCATCGACAGCACCCGCTGGTACGACCGCATCTGGGCCTCGCTCATCTTCTTCACCCGACTGCCCTTCTGGCGACTCCACGAGCCGCCCCGTGAGTGCTACGCGACCGTCGTCGAGCACTGGCCGCTGGCGGGATGGATCACCGGCGGCAGCATGGCGGCGGCACTCTACTTCGGTAGCATGCTCCTGCCCTACCCCGTGGCCGTGCTCGCAGCCATCGCCACGCGACTGCTCGTCACCGGAGCCTTGCACGAGGACGGCCTGGCCGACTTCCTCGACGGCTTCGGCGGCGGGGGCAGCGACCGCCAGCGCATCCTCGACATCATGAAGGACTCCCGCATCGGCACCTACGGCGTGCTGGGACTTCTGGTCTACATGCTGCTCCTGGCCGCCGCCCTCCTCTCGCTGGCACCCGAGGTGGCCGCACTGGCCATCCTGGCCGCCGACCCCTTCAGCAAGATGGTCGCCTCGCAACTCGTCACCATGATGCCCTACGCCCGGAGCGAGCAGGAGGCCAAGGCCAAGACCGTCTACCGCAAGCCCGACGCCAAAGCGGGCATCAGCCTCGCCCTGCAGGGCCTGCTGCCCATGGCGGCTTTCATCTGGCTGACTACCGTTTCGTGGGATGCGGTCATCTTCCTGCCCGCCCTCGTGATGTATTTCCTCTACCTACTCATCTGGCGCCGACTGCGCGGCTACACCGGCGACTGCTGCGGAGCCGTCTGCCTGCTGGTGGAACTGGCCGTCTACCTCGTCGTCTGCGCCCAGCAACCGATATTCATATTCACATTGCCATGGAAGTAATACTGATTCGACATACCAGCGTCGACGTGCCCCGGGGCACCTGCTACGGGCAGAGCGACGTGCCCGTAGCAGAGACCTTCGAACAGGAGGCCTCCGCCACCCGAGAGAACCTCGCGGCCTACGAGCCCTTCGACCAGGTTTACTCCTCGCCGCTGACACGTGCCACCCGTCTAGCCGCCTACTGCGGCTACCCCCGCCCCCGGCTCGACAACCGGCTGAAGGAGATGTACATGGGCCAGTGGGAGATGCAGCGCTACGACGACCTGCAAGGCCCATACGCAGAGCAGTGGTACAACGACTACATGCACCTGCCGACGCCCGGCGGCGAGGGATTCCCCGACCTCTACCGGCGCGTGGCCGACTTCCTCGACGAACTCAGGCAACAAAACTATCGCCGTGTAGCCCTCTTCGCCCACGGCGGCGTGCTCATCAGCGCCGGCCTCTACGCCGGCCTCTTCACCGCCGAGCACGCCTGGGACAACCTCGCCCCCTTCGGCGGCATACAGACCATCGAATTATGAATTATGAAATGAAAAAGCATATCATCCTCATCACCGGCGGCCAGCGCTCTGGCAAGAGCCGCCATGCCGAAGAACTGGCCCTGAGCCTCTCGGCGAACCCCGTCTACCTGGCCACGGCCCACGTCTGGGACGAGGAGTTTCGTGAGCGCGTGCGCATCCATCAGCAGCGCCGGGGCCCCCAGTGGACCAATATCGAGGAGGAGCGCCATCTGAGCCGCCACGACCTGACGGGCAGCGTCGTCGTCATCGACTGCGTGACCCTCTGGCTGACGAACCTCATCACCCCGGAAAACCCGGAAAACCCGGAATATCCGGAAAACCCGGAAACCTCTGAAAATCCATCATCCCCCGCCCCCACAGCCACCATCCTCGCCGCCGCCGAGGCCGAGTTCGACGCCTTCACCGCCCGCGATGCCACCTACATCTTCGTCACCAACGAGATTGGCTCCGGCGGCGTCAGCCCCAACGCCCTCCAGCGCCGATTCACCGACCTCGAGGGCTGGATGAACCAGTACATCGCCGCCCGCGCCGACGAGGTCATCCTCATGGTGAGCGGCATAGCAGTCAAGATAAAATAAGATGAAGCACTTCGACATCCACCCCGTAGACACGACCCTGCAGGACCGCATCCAGCAGAAGATAGACAACCTCAACAAGCCCCGTGGCTCACTCGGACGACTCGAGGAACTGGCCATGCAACTCTGCCTCATCCAGCAGACTCTCACACCGTCGCTCGCCCACCCCTGCCACCTGCTCTTCGGCGGCGACCACGGCATAGAGCGCGAGGGCGTGAGCGTCAGCCCGCGCGAGGTCACCTGGCAGCAGATGGTCAACTTCACCCGTGGCGGAGGCGGCGTCAATATGTTCTGCCGCCAGCACGACTTCACGCTCCGCATCATTGACGTGGGCGTAGACCACGACTTCCACGGCCTGCCCGGCATCATCGACCGCAAGATAGCCCGGGGCACGCGCAACTTCCTCCACGAGCCGGCGATGAGCCCCGAGGAGTTCGACCGCGCCATCCAGACGGGCGCCGACATGACCGACGAGTGCATCGCCGAGGGCTGCCGCGTGCTCTCCATCGGCGAGATGGGCATCGCCAACACCTCGCCCTCCAGCATCTGGATGAGTCTGCTCTGCGGCATCCCCCTTGAGGAGTGCATCGGTGCCGGTGCCGGACTCGACAGCCCCGGCATCCGCCATAAGGCCGATGTGCTCACGGCTGCACTGCGCAAATATCAGGGGGACGGTTCTTTTGTCAGCACATCTGCTGACAAAAGAACCGTCCCCCTGTTACTCCGCTACTTCGGCGGCTTCGAGATGGTCGCCGCCGTCGGGGCGATGCTCCGCGCCGCCGAGCGACACCTGATTATTTTAATAGACGGCTTCATCATGACCGCCTGCGCCCTGGCGGCCATCCGGCTCCATCCCGCCGCACGCGACTACATGATCTTCACCCACTGCGGCGACGAGGCGGGCCACCGCCTGATGCTCCAGGCCATCGGCGCCCGACCCCTGCTCCATCTCGGCCTGCGGCTCGGCGAGGGCACCGGCGCCCTCTGCGCCTTCCCCATCGTCGACTCCGCCGCCCGCATGATGTGCGAAATGAGCAACTTCGACGACGCCCGCATCACCAAGTACTTCTGACTTTTATCAACATTCATCAACCCAATAACAAAACAAGAGAGAACGACATGATTAGACGTAGTGCAATCTTCATCTGCCTCATGGCAGTCGCTGCCTGCTGCATGGCAGCAAGTGGAACGAACATCGAGCGCCGACAACTGTTCGATGACAACTGGCGCTTCGCACTCAACGACAGCACCCAGTGGCGCACCGTCGCCCTGCCCCACGACTGGAGCATCGCGGGCGACTTCGACAAGGACGCACCCGCCGGAGGCGACGGCGCCTACCTGCCCACCGGCAAGGGCTGGTACCGCAAGACATTCACCCTCACCAAGGCCCATCGGGACAAGACGCTCCGCCTCTACTTCGAAGGCGTCTACATGAACGCCGAGGTCTACGTCAACGGCCGGCGAGCCGGAGGGCACCCCTACGGCTACTCCTCCTTCTTCGTCGACATCACCCCCTACGTCACCACGGGCCAGAACGAGGTGGAGGTGCGCGTGGACAACTCCCGCCAGAAGAACTGCCGATGGTACAGCGGCTCGGGCATCTACCGCCACGTGTGGCTCCTGACCACCCCCAGGCAATACATCGACGAGTGGAGCCTCAGCGTGACCACGCCCGACATCCACACCGTATGCCTGAAGGCCGAGGTGGTGACGCAGGACGGACAGCGCAAGCCCGTCAGCAAGACCATCCGCCACGACCAGCCTCGCCTTTGGTCGCCCGACGACCCCTACCTCTACCACACCACCCTCGAGGCCGAAGGCGACCGACTGCCCGTCACCTACGGCATACGCACCATCGAATACTCCGCCGAGCGGGGCCTCCTGCTCAACGGCCAGCCCCTGCTGCTCAACGGCGGATGCGTACACCACGACAACGGCATCCTCGGCGCAGCAGCCTTCGACGCCGCCGAGTACCGCCGCGTACGAATGCTCAAGGAGGCCGGATTCAACGCCGTGCGAACCTCCCACAACCCGCCCTCGGAGACATTCCTACGGGCCTGCGACGAACTCGGGCTGCTCGTCATCGACGAGGCCTTCGACGGCTGGCGCGAGAAGAAGAACGACTATGACTACTCCACCCTCATCGACCAGTGGTGGCAGGCGGACCTCAGCGCCATGGTGATGCGCGACCGCTGCCACCCCAGTGTGTTCTGCTGGTCGACGGGCAACGAGGTCATCGAGCGCAAGAAGATCGAAGTGGTCAAGACCGCCCGCCAGATGGCCACGCTCTGCCACCAGCTCGACGAGACCCACCGCCCCGTCACCTCGGCACTCGCCGCCTGGGACAGCGACTGGGACATCTACGACCCCCTGGCCGCCGAGCACGACATCGTGGGCTACAACTACATGATCCACAAGGCCGAGAGCGACCATGAGCGCGTGCCCCGCCGCGTGATGATGCAGACCGAGAGCTTCCCCCGCGACGCCTGGCGCAACTACCGCATGGCAGCCGACCACACCTACGTCATCGGCGACTTCGTATGGACGGCCATCGACTACCTCGGAGAGTCGGGCATCGGCCGATGGTACTACGACGGAAAGACACCCGGCGAGCACTGGACCAACCCGATGTACCCCTGGCACGCGGCCTACTGCGGCGACATCGACCTCACCGGCCTCCGCAAGCCCGTCTCCCACTACCGCAGCATGCTCTGGAACCCCGACGGCGAGCAGCTCTACATGGCAGTGCGCGAGCCCGACGGCTACCGGGGACAGGTGAAGACCACCATGTGGGGCACCTGGCCCACCACCGAGAGCTGGAACTGGGAGGGCCACGAGGGCAAGCCCATCGACGTGGAGGTCTACTCCCGCTACCCGAGGGTGCGGCTGACGCTCAACGGCCAGATCGTCGGCGAGAAGCCCACCGACCTGTGCATGGCCACCTTCACCCTGCCCTACCAGCCGGGTGAACTCCGAGCCGAGGGACTGGCCGACGCCCAGCCCAAGGAGAGCACCACGCAGCCGACCGCCGATGCCCAGCCCGCCGAGAGCGTCACCCTGCAGACCGCCGGCAAGGCCGAAACCATCCGGCTGACGGCCGACCGCACCACGTTGAAGGCCGACGGCCAAGACCTGGCCTTCATCACCGTCGAACTGCTCGACGCGCGGGGCATCCCCCACCCCACTGCCGCCCCCGAACTCTCGGCCACCGTCAGCGGCCCCGCCACCCTCGCCGCCTTCGGCAATGCCGACATCAAGGACTGCTCGCCCCTCAGCGATGCCCGCCACCGTGCCTGGCAGGGCCGCGCCCTGCTCGTCGCCAGGAGCGCCGGGAAGTCTGGCACTGTCAGCATCACCGTCCGCGGCGACCAGCTGAAGCCCGCGACGGTCAGGCTGAAAGCGAAATAAATATTTGACCATCATAAATAGGAAATGAACAAGAAATGGCACAAATGGGTGCTCGCAGCGACACTCATCTGCGGTAGCTGCGCACCTCTGTGGGCCCAGCTGGGCAACACGACCAAGGCGGAGAAGTGTCGCAAGGACTGTGAGGCGAACGGATGGGTGCCGGTATCCATGCGCGACGACTGGACCACCATCTACGGGCCTGACGTCAGGCCAGCGGCCACCGCCGTCCGGTCGGCAAGCCGTGTCGCCGGGAGCCATGGCCGGGCATACACTATCGGCGGCCTGCCCGCTACCGAAGGGACACGGGGGATCGTCGTCAGCAATCAGAGGAAGACGGTCAGGAGACAGCGATAATCCAGAAGAGAGAGTATCACCATCATCACCACCATCATCCGCTCAGCCGTGCGATTGATGCGCACGGCCAGCAGCATGTCGGTGGTGGTGAGTGGTCGGTCGTTTGAGCCGATGTAGGGTTTGTCGAAGAGCTGTCCGAAGTAGAGGTGGGGGCCTCCGAAGCGGCAGTCGAGGATGCCTGCGAGCGCTGCCTCGGGGTATCCGCTGTTGGGCGAGGCGTGGCAGCGGGCGTAGCGGCGGACGAAGGCGAGGCGGCGAGGGAGGCCGGAATATCCGGAAAAACCGGAGGCAATGACCATCAGCAGGGCGGTGAGGCGGGCGGGCAGATAGTTGGCCGCGTCGTCGAGGCGGGCGGCCCAGCATCCGAAGTGGCGGTAGCGGTCGGTGCGGTAGCCAATCATCGAGTCGAGCGTGTTCACCATCTTGTAGGCCAGCATGCCCGGTGTGCCGAGCAGGAGGAGCCAGAAGAGCGGGGCGATGACACCGTCGGAGAGGTTCTCGGCGAGGGTCTCGAGGGCGGCCGTGCGCACCTCCTGGGCCGAGAGCTGCGAAGTGTCGCGGCCCACGATGCGCGCCACCTGTGCCCTACCCTCCTCCAGCGAGCGGTCGAGGGCGAGGAACACGGCGCGCACCTCGCGGATGAGCGTCGTGCCGGCCAGGCAGTAGAAGATGGCCACGGCATCGAAGAGTATCAGCCACGGATTGACACGGATGGGCACGGAGGCAGGCAACAGGGAGAGTCCGAGTGAGTCCATGTCAATCCGTGGCAACAGGGAGAGTCCGTAGCGGATGCCGCTGGCGAGGGCGAAGACGAAGAGGATGAGGCCGACGGCCATCGCGGCCCCTTTGGCCCGCCGATGCCGCCCGCGGTTGAGCCGCCGTTCGCCGAAGGCTATCATCCGCCCGAACCACACGATGGGGTGCGGCAGTCGCCGGGGGTCGCCCAGGCAGAGGTCGAGCAGCCAGCCGATGAGGAGGGAGAGAGGACTGAACATTGAAGATTGGAAATTGAACATTGAACATTAAAGATTGAAGGTCCCGATTGAGTGAGAGCCATGATGCTCGCATCAATGACCGAGCGTGAGGGACTTCGCCCGACAGGGCAACATTAATCCTGGGAGAGAATCTGATAGATGCGCGCCACATCGACATGACGGCGAACGTGGTCGGCCAGCCGGTCGTACTGCTGCTCCTTGAAGGCGGAGTAGTCGAAGGGGCGGTCGGCGGCCGAGAGACGGTCGGCGTAGGGCCGGAGGAGGAAGTCCACGAAGGCGGTGTTGTCGAGGATGCCGTGTACGTAGGTGCCCATGCAGCGGTCATCGGCGATGTAGCCGTCGTCGCGGCCGTCGCTCAGGTGAAGCAGGGGCTGCGACGGGGCGTCGCCGAAGGGCCGCGTCTGGCCCATGTGAATCTCGTAGCCACGTCCGAACTGACAGTTCACCTGGCGGGTGACCTTGTCGCCAGCCATCGTGGTGGTGACGGGCAGGAGGCCGAGGCCCGGCAGGCGCTCGATGTCACCCTCCACGTGGTGGGGGTCGCACACCTCGACGCCCATCAGTTGATAGCCGCCGCAGATGCCGAGCACCGTGGCACCCCGGCGACGAGCCCCGACGATGGCCTGGGCACAGCCGTTGCGCCGCAGCTCGCAGAGGTCGCTGAGGGTCGACTTGGTGCCGGGCAGGATGATGACGTCGGAGGCGAGTATGTCGCTCACGTTGCTGGTGTAGAAGAGGTGAATGCGCGGGTCGCGCTCCAGGGCGTCGAAGTCGGTATAGTTGGAGAGATGCCTGAGCAGCACCACTGCCACGTTGACGCGGCCCTGCTCCATCTGCCTCGACTTGCGCGAGAGGGCCACGCTGTCCTCCTCCTCGATGCGGATGTCGTTGAAATAGGGCACCACGCCGAGCACGGGCACGCCGCAGATGTTCTCCAGCATGCGGCGCCCCTGGTCGAAGAGGCGCAGGTCGCCCCGGAACTTGTTGATGATGATGCCCCGGATGAGCCGGCGGTCGTCGGGCGACTGGAGGGCGATGCTGCCGTAGACGGAGGCGAACACGCCGCCGCGGTCGATGTCGCCCACGAGTATGACGTCGGCTCCTGCGTGACGGGCCATCGGGAGGTTCACCAGGTCGGTGTCGCGGAGATTGAGTTCGGAGATGCTGCCGGCGCCCTCCATCACGATGGGATTGTAGCGCGCGGCCAGGCGGTCGAAGGCGACGCACACCTCGCGGCGGAAGTCGGTATCGAGGGAGACGGCGGCGGGGGAGGCGGCGGAACTACCGCCGTTTACTGAACGGGGGGAGGATGAGGGGCGGCGGCGCCAGAAGGCGTAGGCATCGCGGTTGCCGATGGGGCGGCCGTGGAGGACGACCTGCGAGGTGTGGTCGCTCTGGGGCTTGAGCAGCAGGGGGTTCATGTCGGTGTGCGGGGGGATGCCCGCAGCCTCGGCCTGCACGGCCTGGGCGCGGCCTATCTCCAGCCCGTCGGGAGTGGCGTGCGAGTTGAGGGCCATGTTCTGCGCCTTGAAGGGCGCGGGGGCGTAGCCGTCCTGTCGGAAGATGCGGCAGAAGGCTGCGGCGAGGATGCTCTTGCCGACGTCGCTGCCCGTGCCCACGAACATCAGGGGGTGAAGTCGTCTCATAGGTCGCGGCCTGGTTTTAATTGTTCGGCATCGTCGAAGGTGAGGATGGCGTTGCAGAGCGTGGCGGCGAGACTGCTGCCGCCCTTGCGCCCCTCGACGATGATCTTCGGAATATCGCGGAAGGGCTTCACCATGTGCTTCGACTCACAGACGTGGACGAAGCCCACCGGTGCGGCGATGATGCCCGCAGGTCGGGCCTTGCCCCGGCGGACCAGGTCGCAGAGTTCCATCAGGGCCGTGGGGGCGTTGCCGAAGGCGTAGAGGGCATCGGGGTGCTCCTCGACGGCCAGGCGGATGCCGGCCTGGGTGCGGGTGATGTTTTCAGAGGGGAGAGGTGAGGGGTGAGAGGTGAGAGAAATGACGCGGGGGTCGGCGAGATAGCACTTGGCCTCGATGCCCAGCCGCTGGAGGGCTCCCTTGCGTATGCCGCTGCAGGCCATCGTCACGTCGGTGATGATGGTGCGCAGCGAGCCGTCGGCCACCTTCTCGTAGAGCCGTTCCACCGCACGGTCGTCGGTGTAGAGGATATCCTCCATCTCGAAGTCGGCCGTGGTGTGGATGGCGTGCAGCAGTGCCCACTTGTGGCCGAGGGGATAGTCGCGACGCCGCAGCTCGTCCTCGATGGTGCGGAAGGACTCCATCATGATCTGCTGGCCCCGTCCAACGCCATCGCCGGGCTGCTCGCGATAGTAGCCGCGAGGAGTGATCATCCGTCCGTCGGAGACGTAGGTCTGCGAGTTGCCGATGAGTATCACGGTGAACATATCCACCCGTTCGGGGTCGAAGTCGCCCAACGTGGTCAGCGTCACCTGCTGGTCCTCGCGCCCCGCCTGCCGCACATAGCCCAAGGGCGTGTCCGGCCGCCGACTCTGCAGAAAGAGTTCCTGCAGCCGGTAGAGTTGCCAGTAGCGGTCGTGGGAGCGGGGGTTGTAGACGGCGGTCACGAAATCGGCCTCGGCAGCCGCCCGTATGCGCCGCTCGATGGTCGCCCAGGGCGTCATCAGGTCGGAGAGCGAGATGACCGCCAGGTCGTGACCGATGGGAGCGCCGAGCAAGGCGGCCGCCTTCTGGAAGGCGGAGATGCCGGGGAGGGTAACAACCTCTGGCGTGGCGGAACTACCGCCACGCACTTGACGGGACGCATGGGGGGCGCTCGCCAGCATCTCGTGGATGAGGGGTGCCATGCCGTAGATGCCGGCGTCGCCGGAGGAGATGACCACGACGGTCTTGCCCGCCTCGGCCAGGCGCAAGGCCGTCTCGGCACGCTCGCGCTCCCGCTTCATCCCCGTATCGATACATTCGCAACCGTCAGGTACGTATGGCGCGATGAACTGAAAGTAATACTTATAGCCCACGATGGCATCTGCCCCGCGCACAGCCTCGACGACGGCGGGGGTGATGTCCTCAGGACTGCCAGGCCCGAGGCCTGCTATGATAATCTTACTCATAATGCTGTCTGTCTGCTTAAGGAAATGAAAAGGAGGCATTATCTCACGACAGTCCTCCTGTTCGGAACTTATATAATAATACACGTAATCTCACTCTATCTGATCTTCAGTCGTAGTCCCACAACGAGCATGCGGCCCGGGCTGTAGAGGGCGTACTTGCGCAGGGAGGCATCCTCGCGGCAGTCTGTCTTGTCGAATATGTTGTCGATGCCGATGGCCGGCTCTATCAGCGCCCAACGGAGGACGTCGATGGTGTGCGTGGTGTGCAGGTTCCAGATGCCAAAGCCGGGGGCATCCTCGTAGCCGGGGTAGTAGGTCTTTGACTGGAGCCGCCCGTTGAGGTTGACGTTCAGGGCGTAGCGGCCCCATGAGTGGTGGTAGTTGGCGGCAAGGGTGGCGGCGTGGCGGATGCTGCGCTCCAGGGGCGACCAGCCGCCTGACGAGAGGGTGCGGGCATAGGTATAGGCGTAGTTGGCGGAGAGGTTGAAGCCTCGGAAGAGGTTGGCCGAAACATTCAGTTGCACGCCCTTCACGTCGCCCTTGTCGCTGTTCTGATAGAGAGCATACTGCACCAGTTTCGCGGCCTGGTCGTCGGTCATCTCGGGAAACTCCTGCCTCAGCATGGCGAGCGAGGCGGCATCCACGGGTATGTTCTGCTTCACCACCATATCGTTGATGCGGTTCAGATAACCCGTCAGGCTGACGGCGATGACATCCGTATGGTATTCGGCACTGAGCGAGAGGTAGTGGCTCTTCTCGGGCTTCAGTTCCTGATTGCCGAAACTGACCTGGGCCTTGCCCCGGTTCACGCTGAAGTAGTGGTAGTAGAGCTCGTCGAGGCCGGGGGCGCGGAATCCGGCGGAATAGGTGGCTCGCAGGCGGAGGTTGCCCAGGCCGTACATCAGCGAGGCCTTGGGGGTGAGGTGGTTGCCGAAGGTCTCGTGGTGGGTGTAGCGGAGGCCGAGGGTGGCAGTGACGGAGCCACGGCCCACGCGGAACGATGACTCCTGCTGGGCGTAGGCGGCAAGGGTGGAGACATGCTGGTCGATGTCGCCGGAGGTGGCCTTCAGGTCATCCCGTCGCCAGTTGGCACCGAAGATGGTGGCGGCATCGCCGAAAGAGGAGGAGACTGGGAAGAGGTGGAGGATGGCCTTCACCTCGCCGTCGAGCATGCGCTGCTTCTTCGACTGTATATACTCGCCCTCGGCATAGGTCTTGGTCTCCACGTCGTACTCCTTGCCGTAGCGGTAGCGGTCGGTGGTCAGGTTAGCCTGCAGCGAGTTGCGGCTGGAGAACTTGTAGATGCCGCCGAGGTTCCAACGCAGGCCCTTGTATCGCATCTCGTAGTCGATGCGGTCGTCGGGGCGGTGGGTCTTCTTATATGAATAGTCTATGCCCGCATTGAGCGCCAAACGGCGGTTGGGGGTATAGGTGAACTTCTGACTGAGGATGTGCGAGCGATGGCCCGTGACGTAGGGAGCCTCGCCGTTCTGATACCAGTCCTGCTGGTCGTGGTTGAAGGAGGTGTAGGAGCCGAAGCCGTGGGTGAAGATGTCGAGACTGACGCACTGCGTCAGTGTACTTGACGGGGAGAGACGGGTGTCGCTGGTGACGGCGACGAGGTCCTGGGTGGGCTGGTCAGTGATGATGTTGATGACACCGGCGATGGCATCGGAGCCGTAGAGCGAGGAGGCAGCGCCGTCGAGCACCTCGATGCGCTTCACGCGGGCCATGTTGATGCGGTTCAGGTCGATGTTGTTGGAGATGTCGCCAGACAGTTTCTGCCCGTTGATGAGGATGAGGATATATTTGTTGCCCAGTCCGTTCAGGCGCAGGTGGGTGCCCATGGAGTTGGGGGCCATCGACACCTGAGGCATCATGCGTGTCAGGGCTCCGTCGAGGGTGGTGATGCCCAGCTCGCGTATCTCTTGGGAGGAGATGACGTGTACGGGCGTGGCTGTGCTTTTCAGTCGCTGGTGATGGCCGGAGCCTGTCACCACAATGGGGTTCAGATTATAGGTGCGGCTGGTCATCGACGTGTCCGTGCGATGAATCTGTGCAAAGGCAGTGCTCTCCGCAAAGAGCACTGCCGCGATCATAGTGATTCGGTCGAATTTCATGATATGATTACTCCGGATTCTTGGAGTGATAATAGTCGAGAGGCTCGCCGTCGATGGCATCCTGGGTGTGGTTCATCCATACCTGACGGATGGTGGGCAGTTCGAGCAGGCCCTTCCCGATCATCGTCTCGTCGTTGCACTCGTAGCCCATGTGCTGGAAGAACATCTTCCACGAGGTGTCCTCCACCTCGCCCTCCTCGTTGGCGGTGAACTTGGTGCCGTCCCAGTTGTCGTCATCGTCGCCGGCCATGTCGTTGTGGCCGTGGTCGCCGTCGATCGACATCAGCGGGTGGCAGTACACCTTGCCGCCGGTGATGCCGGCAGCCTGCATACGCTCCAGCACGTCGGTCTTGAAGTTGTCCATCATGTCGACCGTGCCTACGAAGTAGTGCGGGCTGTACTCCTGCAGGGCCAACTCCAGTTCGGTGTAGCGCACGTTAGCCTTGTAGGTGTCGTAACTGTCGGGGTTGCCGTGACCCATGAATGCCACCACGCCCTCCTTGGCCTTGTCGCTGTAGAGCGCATGGAGTTGCTTGGCCACCTCAGGCACATCCTCCATCGAGTCCTGCAGCAGGGGCACGCCGAGTTTCAGCGTCACGTTGGCCAGGTAACTGTCGTCGAGGTCGCCGTTGGCATTGTTGGCGAAGTCCTTGATGTAGTTGATCACGCGGGTGTACTCCTCACCGGGAATCACCTGGAGCGACTGCACCACAATCTCCGAGTACTGCACATCCTTGTCGGCAAAGGCGTTGAGCCAGAAGGGGGGCGCGTAGTAGTTGCGCGTCACACCGTTCTCACCGGCAGCGGCGCGGTTGATGCAGATGGCCGACGAGTAACTCAAGAAGATGTCGTAGTTGGGGAAGGCCTGCTTGTAGGCCTCGATGGTGGTGTCGAAGGCGTTGAAGGCCTGCTCCCAGGTAGAGCCGAAGGCCACGAGCAGGATGGCCTTGTCGTGCTTCTTGTTCTGCTTGACGTTGTCGGTGACGAGGGCCTGGTAGCGCGACCAGTTGTTGTCCTGCACCACGGGCACCTCTTTCTCTACAATCTTCTCGTCCTTGCTACAGGCGGTGAAGCCTGCGGCGATGCACACGGCCAGCGCGGCCAGTGCCATGTTCTTAATCTTGTTCATTGTCTCTTGATTTAGAATTAAACTTATTGTTAGTGAATTTCAGTTTCTTGCCTTGGGCGAACCTGAGGGTCAGCGTACCGTAGACGGTGCGCCCGGGACTTGTCGTGCCCAGGTGCAGGCCGTGGGGCGTGCGGTCGACGTAGTTGAAGATGTTGTCGATGCCGGCCTCCAGGCGCAGCAGCCACTTCTTGCTGAGAGGCAACTCGTGGTTGGTGCTGACGCGCCATATCTGATAGCCCTTGCCGTCGCCGTTGATCTGATAGTAGCGCTTCGACGACATACGCCCGTAGATGCCGACGCCGGCATGGTAGGCCTTCGAGAAGTCATGGCTCCAGGTGGCAAACCAACTGCCTTTGTGGTGTGCCGTGCCGTCGATGGTGACGTCCACCAGCCGCTCGTGGGTCGTGTCGTATTTCCTGGCATCGGTGTCGAGGTAACTGTAACTGCCTCCCAGGAGCCACTCGCGGCCGATGCGCCAGCGCAGGCTCACGTCGATGCCACGGGTCTTGGCCGTCTCCAGATTCTGGTACTGGCGGGTCATAATGGGGTCGTAGGTGACGATATACTCGGCCGGAGCCTGCGTGTTGGGGATGGTCACGAGGGTGATCATGTCGCTCACCTTGTTCAGATAGCCCGTCACCGTCAGGTTCAGGCCCTGCCAGTTGTACTCGCCGCTCAGGGCGAAGTAGTTGGAGGTCTGCGGCTTGAGGTCTTCGTTGCCCAGGTAGAGGTAGGTGGCGTTCATATAGCGCACGTAGCGGTAGTGCTGTTCCTTGGGTGTCGGGGTCTTGAAGCCCTGGCTCCAGGTGGCGCGCAGGCGGACGGCATCGCCGAGGGAGAGCATGGCCGAGAGTTTAGGCGTAAGGCGGAAGCCGAACTGGCCGTTGTGGTTCAGACGGAGGCCGCCGGTGAGGGAGACGGCGGAATTACCGCCGTTTATGGGACAGCGCCACTCGTCCTGGAGGTAGAGGGCCTCGGTGTGGTCGGAGGCCTTGCCGCCAGCAACGCGCATCGGGGCCTTCAGGTAGTCGTAGCGCCACTCCAGCCCCCCGCTCAGGCGGTTGTCGGCAGGCAGGGTGAAGATGCCCTTCAGGTGGGCCATCGTGCGCTGCTGGTCGCTCTGCAGTTCCTCGTCGTCGGGGAAATAGGGGTAATAGGGCGTGAAGTTGCCCTGCGGGTCGTAGCCGTCGGTCAGGGTGACGGCGGTAAAATAATAATAGTACGCATGACGGTCCCAGTTCACGTCGAACGTGATGGCATCGCCGCTGCCAGCGGTCAGTCCGTGGAGCCACCTGCCGCCTGCTGCCAGGCTCTGGTTGCGGTACTCCATGTCGTAGGTCTTCACGTCGACGGCAGCATACTTGCCGCTGGGCCGGTAGATGCGTTTCCAGTAGGTGCTGCCCTCAGCATAGAGTTCGAGACCCTTCGCAGGCTCGTAGGTCAGCCGCTCTGATACCTGCCAGTTGGTGTGGCGGTTCACAGTCATGTTGCGCGAGTCCTCTATCAGGAACTCCGTCTGCGCAGGGTCTTCCGTCGCCGTGTTCTGCCAGCCGTCGGAATGCTGCAACTGGAAGTTGGTATAGCTCTTCACTCGTCCGATGGCGAAGCCCAGGCCGTTGTGCTGGCGCAGGTCGCCATAACTGCCGCCACGGGTGGAGTTCTCCAGGAGCAGCCCCTCGTCGTGGCGCTTGGTGATGACGTTGATGACACCGGCGATGGCATCGGAGCCGTAGAGGGCACTCGAGGCTCCCTTCACGATCTCAATCTTCTCGATGTTGTGCGGGTCGATGAGCGAGAGGTCGTTCTGCCCGCCCACATCGCCGTGGATGCGCTTGCCGTCGATGAGTACCAGGATATAGTCATTGCCCAAGCCGTTGAGTTGCATCTGCGAACCCATGTCGTCCTCATTGAAGCCGAAGGATGCCGTCAGCCCAGCGAGGATGTCCTGCAGGCTCTTGCCGCCAAAGTTGCGGAGCATACGGGCGGTGATGACCTCCGTCTGCACGGGGGCATCCTTCAGCAGGTGCTGCGTGCCGGTACCCGTCACCACCACCTCCTGCAGACTGTCGGAACGCCACACGTCGCTCTTCACC
>ODAI011834371.1_pt1 | contig 42572 bp, 29 predicted proteins | sample 1539321 | NCBI WGS metagenome assembly ODAI01 (sample SAMN02144231, study PRJEB22623) | gut metagenome | biome: sheep rumen | host: Ovis aries | place: New Zealand
CACCCACCGCCACTCGTGAACGCCTTGTTGAGCCTGAGCGCGTAATTCAGTTCAGAGTCCCTTGGATGGATGATGCAGGTAACTATCACGTAAACCGCGGATTCCGTGTTCAGTACAACTCTGCAATCGGACCTTACAAAGGAGGTCTTCGTTTCTCTAAAGAAGTTAACCTTTCAGTTTTGAAGTTCCTTGGATTTGAACAGGTTCTTAAAAACTCTCTTACAACACTGCCAATGGGTGGTGGTAAAGGTGGTTCTGACTTCGATCCTCACGGAAAATCAGACAAAGAAGTTATGCGCTTCTGCCAGTCATTTATGACAGAACTCTATCGCCACATTGGAGCTGATACAGACGTTCCAGCCGGTGATAAAAACGTTGGTGGACGCGAAATAGGATATCTCTTCGGACAGTACAAGAGAATCCGCGATGAATATACTGGAGTTTTGACAGGTAAAGGTCTCACATTCGGTGGTTCTTTGATTCGTACAGAAGCTACTGGATACGGACTTATCTACTTTGCACAGGAAATGCTCAAGAAAGTTGGAGACGACTTCAAGGGTAAGGTTTGTGTTGTTTCTGGTTCAGGAAACGTTGCAGAATATGCTGCAGAAAAACTTATTCAGCTTGGTGCAAAGGTTGTTACACTTTCTGACTCAAACGGATACATCTACGATGCAGACGGTATTACTCAGGAAAAACTTGATTGGGTTAAAGAGCTCAAAACAGTTCGCCGCGGCCGCATTGCTGAATATGCTAAGCAGTTCCCATCTGCTAAATACTTTGAAGGCAAAAAAGTTTGGGAAGTTAAATGTGACTGTGCATTCCCATGTGCTACACAGAACGAACTTCTTGGCGAAGATGCTCAGAAGCTTCTTGATAACGGCGTAAAACTTGTTGCAGAAGGTGCTAACATGCCTTCTAACATCGACGCTGTAAACAAATTCCTTGCTGCAAAGATTCTCTACGCTCCAGGAAAAGCTTCAAATGCCGGTGGTGTTGCAACATCTGGTCTTGAAATGTCACAGAACAGCGAGCGCCTTTCATGGTCTGCAAAAGAAGTTGATGAAAAACTCCATGACATCATGATTAACATCCACAACAACGCTTACGACACAGCAGTTAAATTCGGTGCAAAAGAAGGCAACTGGGTAAATTATGTCGCAGGTGCGAATATTGCGGGATTTGTCAAAGTAGCTAACGCTATGGTTGCCCAGGGATTAGTTTAATAAGTACAGGTGCAGTTATTCGCACCTGCTTCGCCGCCAGATGAATCTGGCGAGTGATTTTTAACGATAATCCTAAAAAGCAGTCCCAACGGACTGCTTTTTTTAACGGATTTTCGATTTTACACAGGCGCTAACATCGCAGGTTTTGTAAAAGTAGCTAACGCATTTGTAAAAGTTGCGAACGCAATGGTTGCATCATTAAATAAAAAAGCCCTTCAAAGAGTTCAGGTAATCTACGGCACAACCATCATCTGAATACCGCTGCTGGATTCCTCCTCTGACGGGGTTTTCCAGCGATGATTTGCATAGCACCTGAACTCATTGAAGAGCTTTTGTCTGCCTTTATATTATATTATTCCGGCCTTTTATTCAATAATGATAGAGATTTTGCTATAATGAAGTCATGGTCAGGCGCTTTTTTATCCTCACTCTGATTTTCTCTTCTATATTTATATCCTGCGCGCGAGTTACAGATGAATTTAATTTTATTGATGAAAAGGATGATAACTATAAATATTACGCCTGTAAAATGACAGCTGTCAGCGGGGACTATACAATTTCCTTTTATTCAGGGACAAAATCAAGTTATGGCGGCTATGGTTCATACGGTCAGTTAATAAGGGATTATTCTTCAGGAGATCTGGCATCAATCGTAAAAAATGATGATTCCTGCTTTTCAATCAAATCAAATGGAACTGACGCAAGGGGAATGACGACCAATTCAGTTACTTTTGAAATCTCCTTCCCGGAAAGAAAGCTGTCTTCTGTTTCGATAAAGGCGAATTATACAGCGCCTGAAAACTCATACATGGAAAAAGCAAGCTCTAAGACACCTCTGGGACTTACAGAATTTAAGGTTTCATATTTGCCTAAGGGTGCTGAAAGCGAAACCACTGTTTCCGAAATTACACAATCAAAATTTTCTTCCGGCCAGCTGGAGGCAAGCGCAAAGCTTGATGCAAGTATTTCTTATATAAAAATCTCGGCATCCATGTCAAAATATTATGGAAGCAGTTTGTCAGAGCCATTCAAAGATTTATCAAATAAACAGATAGATGGAATCTTAAGTCTATATAAGGTAATTCTGGAATAATTAATCAAAAACGTGATATGTATTTGATTTTAATCAAAAACTTAGTCAAAGACGTAAGTCTGCTCATCGATTTTTTTCATGCCGCAGGCCTTCCAGAACTTTTCGGCATTGTTGTCCTTTGCGTCCAGCCAGACTTTTTTTGCTCCGGTTTCCAGCATCAGCCTTTCCATAGCACGAAGTCCTATTCCCATGTGGCGGTAATCCTTGTTGACTTCGAATAAATCAATATAAAGAGTGTCACCGATGATTTTATAAATACAGACTGCCTTCAGAAATCCGCCTGAAGGCTTGAAGTCAAAAATCATGTATTTATTATCCTGCAGGAGGAAGGAAAATTCTCCGTTTTCAGTATAGGATTTTAAAAGCGGAAAACTGTCCCAGCCTTCAAGGGCCATGTAAGATTCAAAAATGTCACAGTCAAGAATTCGATAGCTTAAATTCATCAAAAATATTTTACTATCAAAAGTCCAAAAATCAAAATTTTATTTCAACTGATTTATTGTGACGCAAATACCACAGGTGGCAGCTGATTTTTTCTTCTGCTATGTGAAGAAGCTTTGCTGCGGCTATGCGGTAAGTTTCCTGCTGGGCTGTGTAGCGTTCCGGGACAATTTCACTGTCAGATTTATAATCGACTATGGTGTAAGTTCCATCAGCATTTTCGTAAATCAGGTCGATTGAACCGGTCCAGATAAAGCCCTCGTGAAACATGCGGAAGGCCCACTCTGCTTTTAAAAGGCGGTCTGCGGCTCGTGCGGAAGAATTTCCGGCGTAGGCGGCCTTCCCAAAAGCGCTTGCGGCAAAGTCGCGGCACATTTTTATAGCTTCAGCCTTGATAGCGGCGATTTCCTTTTCTGTAAGCTGTTTGAAAAGTTTTACCGGTGCCTGATATTCTTCCGGCTCAAGACCTTCTGCCTGGGCACGAAGATAATCATGAACGAGAGTTCCAAAGTCGGCGGCGGTAAAGGCTGCGGAATCGAGGGTGTCGTCCGGGCTGTCGTATTTCTGGTCGAGAAGAGCGTCTGAAGTGGAATTGGTGCCGTCTGCAACTGGGGCTGTGACACCCGGTTCCAGAGAACTTGGTGTCCTTCGGTTAGAGACCGGCTCTTCGTATGGAATTTCTTCTGTGCCGGCAGGCAGCGGCTGAAAAATCCTGCTTCCTGATGAAAGGTGATTTTCCCCCATGCCGGAGTAGGCTTCTTTTTTGCTGACAGGTTTAATCGAGCTGTAAGAGAAAGGCACGCTTTCGATGCTGCTTAATTTTTCTTCTCCAAGAGCAAAATTATTGTCAGCCTCAGTTTCGGGATAATAGAATTTAATGCACTTTTCCAGAAGCTTAAACTTTTCTTCATTAGAATCTGTTTTCTGGCCCTTTTTAGGCTGAGGGCTCCATTTTCCGACTATAAAAACTTCACGGATAGCACGGGTGACGGCAACATAAATCAGGCGGCGGAATTCTGCAATATCCTTTTTTCTTGCAGCCATCCTTTGAATGATTGAAAAGTAGTTGCTGGTCCCGCTGTCCGGCTTGATAGAAGCTCCAAAGTCTTCATCAAAGAAAACTGCATCGCGGTCTGAGCCGCTTCGGGCAGAAATGCATCCGCATACAAAAACGTAATTGAACTGCAAGCCCTTGCTCTTGTGGATTGTCATAACCTGAACGGCATCCTGTTTTTCCAGAGGATAAGATACTTCTGCTACGTCGATTTCTTCCTCATCCTGACTGCTGTTTTCCCTGTTTTTTACAAGAGCCAGCTGGTCAACAAACCATGAGATATTTTTCTGATTCTGGTCACTCTGACGGGCAAGCTCAAAAAGAAAGTCAAACTGTTCGGCATAAAGGTCAGTTTTCAGGTTTTCCATTGTGGCATACTGATAGCCGGTCTGAATCCAGAGGTTAGAGACAGTTTTTGCAAGCGGCTGACTTAAAATGGCTTTACGCTGGCTTTTAATATAGAAGATTCCGCTGATAAAGCGCTCTTTTTGAGTCTGTGAGCATTCTGAAAGAAGTTCTTCGGCTGTAAGAACCAGCTGACTTTCGCTGTCGGGAAGCTCTGCAAGACTTGCACTGGCAAGGAGAGATTCAAGAGCCTGCTGATTTAAGCCGCAGAATGGGGATGCGAGGAAGCTTGCAAAGGCATTTTTGTCTGACGGATAAACGCAGAGGCGGAGGAAGGCATAAATATCATTTACCGGTCCCTCTGAAAAAAGGTCGCTGTTCTGATCAAGCTGATAGGAGATGCCGAAGAAGTTCAGCCACTGCAAAAGCTGGCTTCTGTGACGGGACTTATCAAGAATTGCAAATTCTGAAAGGGAAGGCTTTGTGCCGTCCGGCCGGCTTGTATTTTTAAGTTCATAGATTTTTTTTGCAATAAAATAGGCCTGCTGATTTTTTTCATCCAGAAGGTCATTGCTGTCAATAAGGTCTGTATTCAGAAGGCAGGCATGAAGACGAATGTTTTCCAGACTGAGATTTTCCTCTGGCAGCTCAAGCTGATTTTTAGGGTCGTATTTAACGGCAAATTTTTCGTATTTTGCCTCGTAATTTTTATCTGTCCTGGAATCAAAAAGGTAATCATTTTTACCGAAGAGCCTGTTGAAGGAAGTAATCAGTTCTTTGTCTGAACGGTAGTTGTACTCCATCTGAAGAAAGTTTTCTTCGCCCAGGTCCTGCTTAAGCTGGTTAAAAACAGAAACTTCGGCGCCGCGGAATTTGTAAATCGACTGTTTTTCATCGCCTACAAAGAAAAGCTTGTCTCTTCGTATATTTTCAACCCCCGGGATTCCGTCTTTGCAGCCGTATTCCTGTCCCTGTTCAGAAAAATCCTTTTCCGAAAGCAGAAAGAGCAGGTCGCGGTTCTTGCCGTTGTTATCCTGGAATTCATCAATCATAATTTTGTCGTAGGCATTTTTTTCCTGCCGGCGGATATCCTTGTTATGAATCAGAATTTCAAGAGAAAGCTCGCTGACATCTTTAAAAGTCAGTTTACCTGAAGTCCGCTTCTGAGCGTTAATCTGATTTTTGAAATTATCAAAAAGCTCCTGAAGATTTTTAATGCTCGTATAGTTTGTGATGTAGGAAGAAAGGGCATTTATATATGGAATAAAAACTTCTTTAATTGGTTTTATAGTAGCCCTGAGTTCTTTTGTGTAGCCGCCCAGTGACTGGGAAAAATCAAAAAGACTGATTGCGCGGGAAAAAGCCTTTATATCCGAGGATTTCTGAGAGTCAGGATTTTCAAAATCAAAGCTGTCATCAAGACTGAGATTATTAAAATCAAGATTTTCCATGGCGGACATGGCTTTTTCGCAGTTTGAATAGTATGGAGTTCCAGTTTTTCCCTGTGTGTTGTCAAATTCATTTCTGAAAAGGTCAAAGGCATTGCGAATACAGCTGGCAAGAGGGGCATCCTTAAGCTTTTCTGATAAATCTTCCTTTAATAGTGGAGAGCAGTCTCCCTGAAGAGAGGACTTTCCTTCTGCCCTTCCAAAAATCAGATAGTTCCAGGCGCGCACCACTTCTTTTTTTTGTGCTCCCAGCTTATCAGAAAAAAAGGAAGGAGAAGCGGCAATTGAAGAATACTTTATGATTGTGTTTGAAAGAATGCTGTCTGCAAAGTTCTGGAAGTTACCGATTCCGGCATAAGCTGTGACTGCGGAAGAATTGCGGTTTGAAAAAACAAAAGGCAGGGCTTGATTTTTAATGTCACTTTCTGAATCTGACGAACCTACCGAAAAATCCGGGGTAATGCCATAGCGGGTGGCGGCTTCTTCTACAATGCGTTTGCAGTAGGAATCCAGGGTCTGGATATGAACGTTGGAAAAATCTTCCAGGGCGGCGGCAGCGCGTTTTTTTTCCTGGACCGGAGTTTCTTCCTGTGCCACAAAAAAGGAAAGAGTTTCGTAAATACGCTTGTACATTTCGCCGGCAGCTTTTTTTGTAAAGGTCAGGGTAAGGATTTTTGATGCCGGAATGTTACAGCTCATTACAAGCCAGGCAAAGCGGGTGGCAAGTACCTGGGTTTTTCCCGAGCCGGCACCTGCGGCAACAATCGTGTTTTCTGTACGGCAGCAGACAGCTCTTTGTTTGGGATCGAGTTTTTTATTTATTTTTTCAAGTAAATCAAGGTAATCGAAATTTGCGCTCATTATTCTTCCTCTGTTCTGTCAGATGTTTTCTGCATGCTTCTCTTTGAAACCTCATAATTGTAGCGGCAGACTGATTTGAAAGAGCAGCTTATGCAATCCTTGTAAATATCAACATGGCTGGAATCCGGGGAAAGCCTTCCCCCTTTTACGGCGTCTGCAAAGCTTTTTGAATAATTTTTGAAGGCGTCCATAACCGGTGCAAAATCTTCTTCGTTCTTTTCTTTTGTGCAGCGGTCGATGGCGGCTGTGGTAGATGCATCTTTAATGGAATAAAAACGCGCAACATCTATTTCGCCTGTGCTTTTGCTGCTTTTGATGAGACTGATGTACATAGGCATCTGAAAATTGCCCAGTTTACCCTCATCATCAAGCGTAATGCTTTTTGAGCCCGGAATCGATGTGTTTTTGTAATCGATGATTGTCCAGGCAGTTGCCTCTGAATTTTGAGTAGAGGGGCTTAAAAGTAAATCCAGGGTTCCAGAATAATTGTAATCTTCTTCCTGGTTTTGTGCAGAAAGACTCAGCTCTACGCCTTTTACCCTGCAGCCTCCATAACCTGGAGTTTTAGATCTGGTGCTTATAGTTGCCGGAGTAATATTCGCCTGCAAAAATGCGTGAAGAAAATCCATTATGTGATTTGCAATTCCATCCAGCTGTGATGTAAGCATTTTCCGGGTCAGAGGACTTTTTGAATAGGCCTGACCGCTCCAGCTGATTGCTTTTTGAGAATATTCTTTTACGCGGGCTCTGATTTCCTCTTCATTTTCAAAATTGCCCTCTGTAGCTGTTGGAAGTGGCTCCTGGGACTTGAGATAATCCTTCATAAAAAGTTCGAGGATTTTATGATTGATTGTTCCCATGTCAAAAGGCCCCATTAAATCTGTGTCCAGGGAATCTTCCTTCAGCTTGATGACATTTGAAAAAATCCATTTTCGCGGGCAGGGGAAAAAGTTTTTCATGTCAGACTGGGTGATGATTATTTTTCCGTCTTTTTCCTCCAGATTCTTTTCGCGCTTTTCAATCAGGACCTGGCGGATTTTTTCTTTAATAATTTCGCCGGGCTGATATTCCCGGGAATCTTTTTCGGGTGCATTAAAAAACTGCCACCAGTTTATCTGCTTTTTCTGGGCCGCAGAAAGCCTGAGAGTCTGATTTCCGTCTGCCGGACTTTTTCCCAGCATGTAATTTTTTTCTGCAAGAATAAAATCTTCTTCATCGAGGTCTTCGTTTGAAGCATTTACTTCTTTAAGGGCATTGTGGCAGATTGCAAAGCCCGCAAAGGATTCTTCTGCAAAAGAGAAATAAATGTTTTTGTTGTCATTTGTGGCAGCGTAAAGGCGGATAAAGGCTCGGGAAGCATTGAATTTTTTATCATCATCTTCAAGACCAAGTGCCCTGCGTTTTTCTGCATTCAAAAAGCCCAGCCTGTGATACTGGATTTCAAGATTGTTCTGGTTTGAATCGATTACAAACTGGTGATTAAAGACTGCTCCCGCCGTCAGCTTGTAAGGGTAAACCTGCACTCCGGTCTTTTTGTTCTGTGGAGTGTAAGTTTTTCCATTAAGCTCGCTGATAAAAAAATCAAAGTGATTTGTGATTTTGAGGCTGGCATCTGGGCCTGTGCAGAAGGATTCTTCAATTTCAATCAGCTTATTAAGCTCTGTAATACAGCGGCCTATGATGGCGTTTGCACTTTCGGAAAAGTCTCCCGGTGACAGATACTTGTCACGGAAGATAAGCCAGGCGGCGTGGACTTGAGAAAAGCCTGAGGACTTGCAGATGGCGGAGATATCGGCTTTGAGGCTGCGGTAAAAATCCAGCTCGCGGGTGTTTTCGCTGCCAGTAAGCGAGAGGGCACTTTCCCAACTGTCAAAATGTTCTGTAAAGCTTTTGCTGCCGTCTGACGGTTGTTCATCAAAGCCGCAGATACAGCGCAGTTCATTTCCAGCCCGGATAAGATTCTGTCGTACTTGTGAAAATTCTTCTTTCCAGGGAATATATTCGTCCAGAATCAGGGCGCGAACAGAATCGTAGGAAAAATCGGAATCATAGCACTGCTGGATTTCTGCAAAGACCTGGCCGGCTGTATTTTTGATAAGGGGATAGCCTGCGCGGATTACAAAAGGGACGCAGTATTTTGTGAGTTCACGTTCAAGGTAGGGGCGGTAAGTTTCCAGGTCGGGAATGTTCAAAGTGATTTGATCCCAGCTGATTTTGCGGGCAAGATTTCTGATTTGAAGGATTGTACGGCGCAGCTCCTTGCGGGAATCTGAATATTTATTGCAGAGAATCTGATTTTGATCTGCCTTAGCGTCCGCCTGATTTTCCGGCAGACTTACAATTGTGATTTCGGGGCAGTTTTCAAAAATATTGATGTAGTCTGCGTAGTCGCTAAGAATTTCCGGGTAAAAGATTATGTATTTTTTGCCGTCAGAAGAAAAATCGGGTTCAATCCAGCTTGGCTCAAAAAGATTGTGTTTTTCCAGAAAGTTTGAATAACGGTCGTAGAGTGCCATGTAGTCGGCGTCTTCTTCGTCCGGACTGTAGTTTTTAGCGGCGGTGATTTTATCGTGCCAGAACTTGAGTGACGGGAGCATTTTTGCAATCCAGTCGGTAAAGGAGCTGGCTTCCCGACGGTAATCGGGATTTATGATTTTTTTGAAAAGGGGTGCATCTTCCGGGCTGGCGGCATTTTCTGCAATCAGTGAACGGACAAAGAATTTCCTTAAAATTGAAGGAATACTTGATTTTCCTTCTTCCTTAGCGCGGACGGCTTCGCCCTTAAATTTATCCCAGGCCATGAAGCGTTCGAGGGGGAGAGAGTCGGTTCCGCTTTCTTCCGGGTGTGTGATAGCCCAGTCAATCCAGGAGTTCATTACGACGTCGGTAGAAAAAACAAAAACGCTGTCGGGGTCAGCAAGTTCCTTTTTGAAAAAAGACCCCAGCTGGTCTGGTGAAAGAAAAAACTTTTGTGCCATAGGGGAATTATAGCATGAAAATGACTTTTGTTTAGGAGAATAGGAAAAATTCTAATTTGTCATAGAAATTATATCATGCAAAATCCGCAGAAGCTTCTTTCGTAACCGGAAGGCAAAGCCTGCGGATTTTTTTATTTATTGGTTAAAACTAATTTTTCAGCCAGTTCCTGTACTTTTTCAAGAGGCAGGTCTACATAACGGGCAATATTTTCAACAGGAATCTTATCATTCAGCATATTAGCTGCGGTTTCAATTGCTTTTTGAAGGGCGCCGTCTTTTAGACCTTCTTCACGGCCTTCTTTTTTGGCGAGTCGCATAATATCACGGTCATGTAAATTCATAGCGGCGTAGTCACTCCTGAATATTTCATTGTCCTTAATAATTTCAACAAGGTCTGAAAGACGGTTAGAAAAATCATCTTCACCAGGTTCATTTGTGCTTATATAGTGCAGGAATGCTTTAATTTTTTCATCTTTTTCCTGACTGTAAGCACTTGCATTATAAATTACCTTAAGGCTTTTGTCATTCAAATTTACAATAGCGTTCTCCTTGCAGACGTTTTGAAATGTGTAGCAGGGAAGCCCATAGGGATTCTTTTTCTCATTGTCTTTGAAAAATGGGTCATTTTTGCAGATGAACAGAACGTAACTTTCTTTTAGTTCTGTATAATCTTGTCCTTTCATAAGGCTGTCCATGTCTATCATGCTCTGATAATAGCGGGTACGTTTTCCAAGAGCTTCCTGAGGAGATGACTGCATCTCAACATCAATGATTTTGTCTTCGTCTTTCAAATAAACGTCGAGCCTAACCCCCTTTGTTGTGTAAAAAGGTTTGATTGGCTTTTCAAGCTCCGGGTATTCAATGTGCCCCACTTTTATGTGTAAAAGTCGTTCTACCAGTTCCGCACAGATTTCTTTGTTTCGCAAAACTGCCTGAAACATACCGTCGTCTGTAAAAGTAAGTTCATCTACTGGTTTCTGATGATAAGTTGTCTCTGCCATAAAGTTACCTCGTATTTGTAATGAATTCTCTATAGTTAAAATGGCCTTAAAATGCTGAATTCCGGCAATGTTTTGAGGAAAAAATGAGGATTTTTTAGAAAAACTATATATTATTATCTTTCTGATCTGAGTTGTAATCCGGCTCGTCTTCGGCGGCCTGAAGGGCCTGGGCTGCCAGGTCGGAAAGGTATTGGGCTTGGGCGGCTTTTTCTTTTGTAGTGCCGGATTCGCCAAGGGAGAGGCGCTGGAGTTCCTGTTTTTCCTGGCGGCGGGTCAGGAGATTTTTGGCGGAAAGTAAAATGTCGGCGGCTTCCTGGGCGCGGACGTGGATGGCCTGGGCAACGGCAGATTCCTGGGCGGCGGCCAGGTTTTCAAGCGTAGTGAAGGCTTTTTGCAGCTGGACGGCGCGTTTTTCGCCGACGCCGGGCAGTTCCAGAAAGATTGATTTTGTATTTTCTTTTGTGCGCAGAGTCTGGTTGCGGCTGGTCGCAAAACGGTGGGTTTCGTCGCGGACTCGCTGCAAAAGGCGGAGACCGTCGCTGCGGCGGGGAAGCTTTATCGGTTCGCTTGCATAAGGCCTCCAGATTTCTTCATCGCGTTTGGCAAGTCCTGCAATAGGGATTTCTACTCCCAGGGCCTTTAAGATTCCGTCTACGGCATTTACCTGGCCGATACCACCATCTATTAAAAGTAAGTCCGGCAGTTCCTGACCTTCGTTTAAAAGTCTGGAATAGCGGCGGCTTACGGCTTCCCGCATGGACTGGAAGTCGTCTATGAGGCCGTCTGTGGTTTTCAGGCGGAAGTAGCGGTAATTTTTTTTGTCGGGGTTGCCGTTGTAAAAGCTGATGAGGGAGGCAACCGGGAATTTTCCCCCGATGTGGGCGATATCAAAGCCTTCTATGCGGACCGGCAGGTTAGGAAGTCCCAGAAGATTTTTGAGCTCTTCCATTGCGGGTGTATCGCCTCGTTCGCGCAGGCGGCGGATAATGTCTTCATGGGCATTCTGCCTTGCCATCTGGATTGCGGCGATGTCGCGGGGAGCTGTGGAGATTGCAGGAGCGGAAGGGGAAGTGCCGCTTGTAAGATCACCTTCCGGCCCGCTGGAGGTGGCAGGGGAACTGCCAGACAGGGAAGGTGAATTGCCGCTTTCACGGCCCGCTCCGGAGGTGGCCGCGTTACCGCAGGCTTTGATTATTTCTCTGGCAGAATGCTCTGTCGCTGTAAGGTAAAGCTTTGTCTCTGCCTGCGGGAACGTATCATCTAACCAGTGTTCAATAATTTCATACTGTTCGGTAGGAGCTACGTAAATTGCGGGCGGGATATTTTCCTTGTCGTAGTAAACCGCCATGAACTCACCTATAAGGTCGTCGTCATCATTGAGCGATTCGGCCCGGTAATTTTCGCGGGCAAGGAGCTTTCCGCTTCGGATTTTGAGGACGGTAAAGCTTACAAGCTCACCCTCAGACCAGTAAGCGATGTAGTCGCGGTCATCGGAATCGAAAGTTTCTACGACGTTCTGGTTCTGCATAATCATCAGGGCCTTGATTCCGTCGCGCAGGCGGGCTGCTTTTTCAAAATTGAGTTCGGCGGCGGCGGCCTTCATCTGGGCCTGCAGTTTTGTAATCGTTTCTTCGCCTTTTCCCTCAAGTAGGCCGGCAATTTCTCCGATGTATTCATTGTAGGATTCCTTGTCGATTTTTTTGCAGCATGGGGCTTTGCACTGTTTCATGTGATAGTAAAGACACGGGTAGCTCCGATTCCGCAAGGTCTTACAATGGCGCACTGGATACAGCTTGAAAATGGTTTCAATGAAGGTATCCAGTGCATAAACGTCGGGGTAGGGGCCGAAGTATCGGGCTCCGTCCTGTACTATGTGCCGTGTCTTGAAAATGCGGGGAAAGTCCTCGCGGGTGATTTTGAGCGAAGGATATGATTTTCCGTCCTTGAGGTCTATGTTGTAGCGCGGATTGTATTTTTTTATCAGGTTGTTTTCCAGCAGCAGAGCTTCGTACTCGTTGGCTGTTGTGATATATTCTATAGAAGTGGCGTGGGAAACTAAAAGCCGGGTTTTGATGTTTTTCTGACCGGAAAAATATGAGGACAGACGGTTCTTAAGATTTTTTGCCTTTCCCACATAAATTACGGTGTTTTCGGCATTGCGCCAGAGGTAAACGCCGCTGGATAAAGGAGCTTTCAGGGCTGTCTGATGGAGGATTTCGCGGGTTGTGGGCGTGCGCGCCTGGGCAGGCGGATTTTTGTCAGCAGTTTTGTCTGTCATTGGTATGAATAATATCAGAAAAATTGCAATTTTTACAGTGATGATTTGCGGGGCGCTGGCAGGGCGGACCGGGGGCAGACAGTCGTTTTCGGCTGGCAGTCTTTGGGCTAAGGAAGTTGTGCTTGGCGGTAAGGAGGGCTGGACGGAATTTGCCCTGTCTAAAAATGTGACTACCGGTACCGGCCGCTTCGGCTACCCCTGCATTGAGCTTGCACCAAATTCTTTTGTGGCTGACCAGCAGACTGATCTTCTTATTGATTTTGAAAATCTGAAAAATCCTGTTAGCGACGGAAATTATAAAATCAAGCGCAATAACCTGAAAGCTACCAATCAGACTAAGCTTGAAAAATATGCGGGGCTTTCACGCGGGCCGGGCGGTCTTTCTATTTCAGGTGAGGCCGGTACTTTTTTTGGAACTGAAGGCTTGCCGGGAAGCTTTTCCCTGGAATTCTGGCTCTGTCCTTCCGTTGCGGAAAACGGCGAAACTGTTTTCAAGTGGGAATCTTCCAAGAAGGTTGGCGGCCGTCTTGTTTATCAGGTTTTGAATGCCGCATTTAATAAAGGTCACCTTGAATGGACTCTTTCTAACCTTTTTGATGATGATGTAAATCCCAATAAATCTCATGATATTGTGCTTAAGGGGACTTCAACTCTTGTGCCTGACACCTGGTCTTCTCATACTCTTTCCTATAATGCAGAAAACGGCCTTGTTGAATATATTGTCAACGGAATTACCGAGGCCCTTGTTTATCATACTTCCAACGGACGGGAAGACGGACAGGTTAGTCTGCTTCAGCTGGGAACCCCTTCCGAAGTTGTGTTCTGCCCTGACTATACCGGCAAAATTGACGACATCCGGATTGTGCGCCGTCCTTATTCCGTGCAGGATTTCCAGTCGCCCGAAAATGCCGGAATTGTCGGCCATGTTCAGTATGTGCCTAAGGGCGGCAGCTTTATCACAAAGCCGATTATGGTTTCTACCGGTTCAAAGCTGAATTCTCTTGAAGCCGAAATGAGCCTTCCTTCCCAGACGGCGGTTCTCTTTTTTGTCCGCTCGGGTGAAAATTATTACAATTGGACTGACGATTACCCTGAATGGAAGCCTGTGGAAAACGGCCGGCAGATTGAGGGGGTTACGGGGCTTTATTTTCAGGTTGCGGCTGAGCTTTACCCGGACGGAAACGGGGAGCATACTCCTTCAATCACTTCTATTAAACTGGATTATTACGAGCTGCCGGAGCCTATTCCGCCTTTTGTTGTAAATGCGGTGGCCGGAAACGGAACTGTTACGGTCAGCTGGAATTATTCGGTGGATGATACGGCGGGCGGTTATTATCTTTATTACGGGACCCGTCCTGGCGAATATCTGGGAAGAATGGCGGTGGAAGGGGAGTCTCCTGTCAATGTTGGCAACACAACTTCCTTCACCTTAACCGGCCTTGAAAACGGTCAGATTTATTATTTTGCGGTTGCGGCCTGGTCTGCTTATGATGACCGCGTGGTCGGAAAGCTTTCTAAGGAAGTATTTGCGCGGCCTTTAGCAAGATTAAAATAGTTTATATAATTCAGGTAAACAGTTAAAAAAGGGAAATATAAAAGGGAAAGTTTATGTCAAATCAAATGATTATTGAGCGCGCCAGAAGTGCAGAAATGGCCCATGATTTTACTACTGCGGCAAGGCTTTACAAGGAGCTTCTGGCTCAGGATACGACAAACGTCGGATATCTTACGGCTCTCGGAAAGATTTACGTTACCGCTGGTGATGATAAAAAGGCAATCCCTTATTTTGAACAGATTCATGATTTCCATCCAGATAACATTGAAGCCATGACTTCCCTTGGCGCTATTTACCGCCGGCTTGGCCGCTATGAGGATTCCATTGCAATTTTGATGGAGGCTCTGGAAAGAGGAAAGGATCAGCAGGCTGTTTACTATAATCTTGGCTTTACTTTTAAGGAAATGAAAAATTACGAGGATGCGGTTGATGCTTTTGAAAATGTCATCTCCATGAATCCCCGTGACGTTTTGGCTCACAACCATCTTGGCTCGATTTATCACGAAACAAATGAGCTTGATAAGGCTGTTGCGGCCTTTAAGCGCGGTCTTCAAATCGACCCTAACCATCCGATTTTGAATTACAATCTTGCCAGAACCTATACTAAGCTGCGAAATTATCCTGATGCAATCAGAAGTTATGAAGCGGCCCTGCGAACCCGTCCTAACTGGCCGGAAGCAATTAAAAATTTCAGTAACCTGCTGATTAACTGTCAGCAGTCGGAAGAGGCGGCAAGAATCGTAAAGCAGTCGATTAAGATTCATCCTAATGACCCGGAGCTGCTCTATGCACTCGGTCAGGTTTATCTCAATCAGTTTGACTTTGATAATGCCCAGAAAAGCTTCAGACAGGCCAGTGAGATTAAAACTAACGACGTAAAAATCCTTACGGCTCTTGCTTCTGCTTATGAAAAGGCTGATGAATCGGATAAGGCTCTGGAAACCATTATGTCGGCAATTGATGTTGAGCCTTTGAATACTGATGCCCGCATGCAGTATGTTGATACTTTGCTTTCGGTAAGTGATTATGATTCTGCTTTTAAAACCCTTGAATCAATGAAAAAAGCTGATTCTGAGCCTGATGTAAAGATGATGGACTTGTACGGTCAGTATTACATCACTCAGGGCCAGAATGAAAAGGCAGAAGAATATTATGAAAAGATAAAGAAAAAAGATCATCATTATAAAAACTATCTTCTGGGCGCTTCCAAGCGTTATGTTCAGATTAAAAAGCTGGATGATGCGGAAAAATATGCCAGGGAATATGTAAAAAGCCGGGCTTCCCGCGGTGAAGGCTACAACATGCTGGGTAAGATTTATGCCCAGGGCGGCCGTCTTGATGAAGCCCGCGAAATCTTGAAAAAGGGTATGACTGTTGCCCAGCCTAATGTTTATGCGGCAAAGCAGAGTGATAAGATTATTACATTGCAGAATGAACTGACTAAGGCCGGGGAGGTTGAAGAGCTTCCTGACCAGGATTTAACTCCGCCTGCAGATGAGAATGCAGCTGCCGAAGCTTCTTTATCAGCTGACAGCCAGGATGAGGCTTTTGATGTGACCTCCTTTGGTGATGATGTTGGAATTGACCAGGAAGAGCAGTCTCTGGACGAAATGAGTGCGATTGAAAATGAGCTTGAGGATGACGGCGAGGTTCTTATCATGCCGGAAGAAGAAGACGATTATTCTACGGACCAGCTTCTGGATGCGGCGGAATCGGCTGACAGTCAGGAGCCGGAAAATACCCTCAAGCCGGAGGATAACGATAATTTTGATGATATTCTGATGGATTCCTTTGGGGATGATTCCGGGGAGGAAATCGCAGCAAGAGAAGAAGAGTCCTCTATCCTTACTGAAGACCTGACACCTTCTGTAGAAAATCAGCCTCAAAATCAGACTCAAATTCAACCACAGGTTCAGCCTCAATATCAGCCACAGCCTGCTCAGTTTGCAAATTCTGCTCCTTCAGCTCTTGAACTTGATGTTATTCTTAATGCGACTAAAACTGCCCAGGAAGCAATGCGTCTTGCCCAGGAGGCTGGAAAACGTGTTGATGAGATGGAGGAGCGTCAGAAGCAGCTGGAAGAGGAAATCGAATCCGGGGAAGTTGCTCATGCTGAAATGTCTGCTGATGAACAAATGCCGCCTGCCGGGGATGAAGATTTTGCCGAAGCGGAAGAATCCCCTGACACGGAAGAAAGTCCTGATGCGGGGGAAGGTGACGCAGACAGCCTAGAGGAGGCATTTGTGCCGGAAGACGACATCCCCGCAGAGAATGCTGACCCTTACACCCCGCCTACCGACGAAGAACTCTTCGCTGCTGATGAAATGCTTGACGAGGCGAGCTTTGGAGGCGATACTGATTCTGAGGAGGAAAGTGACGACTTACCAATGGCAGAAGAATTATCTTTTAATGACGACATTTATCCAGAAGACTCATTTATAAGCGTAGACGATGTGCTTGCCGAAGACGATTTTCCGGCCCCTGCAGGCGACGCTTCTGATTCTGATTTTGACGCCGCCTTTGCTGCGGAAATGGAAACTAATCTCAGTACTACTCTTTTTGTTTCTGTTGATGAACTTTATTCTGAGCTGCTTTCAAAAATCGGTGATGTTGATGATTCAGATGCCGCCGAAAAGCTTTCAACTCTTGCTGAAAAAATTGAAGAGGGCGAAATTACTCCTGTAGAAATGCAGCCGGAAAAAAATCCTGCTTCTGATTTTAAGGCTCCCGAAGAAGCTCCGGCAATCGGTTCAGAAAATGCCGCAAAGCTTTCCGAAGTGGCAGAAATGCTTAAGAAAATCGAGGCAATCCTCAGTGATGATGACCTTGCCCTCAAATATTCAAAGGAAATCAGCCTGCTCAAGCATCTTAAGGTGCTCTGCGAGTATCTCCCGAATGACGAAAAAATCGCCTTTGCCTCTGGAAGAATCCGCATGCTGATTGACTATCTGCTTTCAAAAATGTCGGGACGTCCGGGACTCCTTCTTACAGCCGAGTCGCTCCTGAAGTCTGGAATTCTTGGTGAAGAATACCGCGTTCAGCTGATTTCTGAATGTGAGGATGAACTGAACAACGAAATGATTCGCCGCGTCCTGATTTACATGAAAAAGCTTTCTGAAAGTCTGGAAGATTTCGGTCTTGCATCTGCCCTCCGCGCCTGCGCAGACGGCACCCTTGAAAAAATCGAAATGAAAACCCGCAAGTCGGAGATTTTCTAAGAGAAGGGGATTTCCCCCGTAACGCCCCCGCTTAGTCTAACCTGATAATTTTCGAATGTGTAATTACCTCATTGCCATCTTCTGTGATGAGGACGTCGTTTTCCAGGCGGCAGCCGCCGTGCTTAGGATCATAGAGGCCCGGTTCCAGAGTTAAAATCATGCCCGGAGTAAAGTGAAGCTCAGAATCCATTTTTGTGCTTACCCGCGGGAACTCGTGGATTTCAAGGCCGATGGCATGGCCCAGGGTGTGTGGCATTTTCATTTTTTCGGCGGCAAATACGGCATCGGCTTTTTTTGCGGCCTCAACAATGGTGTGGTCCTTTGTGTAAAGTTTAAGGCACTCATCTGCGGCCTTCTGAACAAGACGCAGAATTTTTTCCTGTCCTTCTGTAAGTTGGCCCTTTGCAACTGTCAGGGTTGTGTCGCTGGTATAGCCCTTGTAAACAACTCCAAAGTCCAGAATGGAAAGTCCCTCAGCCGGCCATTCGGCATTTGTGTAGCCGGGAAAGGCGTGAATTGCAAAGCTGCGGGAAGGACCTGCGGCAAGAGTATCAAAGCCTGTACGCTGGCAGCCGTTTGCCCTCAGTTCGCGCTCAATTAAAAGGGCAACATCCATTTCTGTCTTAATTTCGCCTGTCTTAATTTCGCCTGTCTTAATTTTTTCTTCTATTTGGCTGATGATTAAATCACCTACGCGGGCCGCTTCTTTTGTACATTCAATTTCGTATTCGTCCTTAATCATGCGGCTTTTTACAGTAAAGCTGTAGGCTCCGTCTTCCTTGCAGCGGCAGTCATAGCTTGCAAGGGCGTCAATAAACTTCAGGTAGTTTGGATATGTCAGATAAGGAGGAAGCTCCACCTTGCTGTTTTCTCCGTGAGTATAACCAAGGTTCAGAACTGCCCTTACAGCGTCAATGTCGTTATTTTTGTAGCGGGTAAATGGAATCAGCTTGTCGTAAAATGCTTCCTGTTTTGCAAGATTTTCATCCCAGGGAATGAGGTAAGAAAATCCGTCGCTGAAAATGATAAGGCAGGCGTCGCTTGGATGGCCTGTATAATACGGAAGGGAAGGGTCGCGGTGCTCTTCGTTATCAATAAAAACTGCGGCCCCAGTTTCGTGCTCGCGAAGGTAAGCAGCCAGCTTTGAGCGGCGGGCAGCATAAATATTTTTCATTTCTTCTTTTGAGTATTCTTTCATTCTGTAAGTCCTTAATTTTACTATCGTTTAATTTTGTTTTTCAAAGCTACAGCCATATCGTCCTTTGTGATGATAAGAAGCAGAATTCCAATAAGTCCAAAAATCACTGCAAGAAGGGCAACCGGAAGTCCCTGTGAAATAAGGCGCGGATAGTCCTGGAAATTTTCCAGAAGAAGAGGCCGCAGAAGTTTACAAGGGGCTGCTGCGATAAGCGAAAAAGCTGTTATTTTAAAAATATAAATAATTGTGGCAAAAGTCACCTTTTTTATGTTGATTGACTGCATTTTTCCCAGGAAGATGAAGAGGAAGACTGTGTTTACGGCGCTGGCAAGGCTGAGGGCAAGGGCGATGCCGTTTCCGCTCATCGGCATTACAAGTATGATGGCAAAAATCATGTTACAGATCATGCTGATGATGCCGGCCAGGGTTGGAAGCTTTGTGTTTCCCTGGGCGTAAAAGGCCGGAGAAATGATTCTGTTTACCGCAATAAAGAAAAGTCCCGCAATGTGAAAGCGGAATTCGCCGGCAGTCAGCATTACAGAATGCTCGTCAAAGCGTTTGTTGCGGTAAAGCAGGGTAATCAGCTCGTTTCCGCAAATCAGGGAATAAAAGGTGACCGGAATTGTAATCAGAGTGATGATTTTGATTGCCTGAAGCAGCATGGAATTAAACTTTTCCCATTCTTTTTTGCTGGCAAGGCCTGAAAGGTCTGGAAGAATTACGGTTCCTATGCTGACCGCAAAAATACCAAGAATCAGCTCCTGCAGGCGGAGGGAAAACTGAAGGCTGGAAACAACGCCCACTTCTGCCCGGCTTGCAAGAGCTGTGGAAATCAAATCATTAATCTGGTAAGCGGCCATTCCTATAATGGTAGGGCCAATCAGGGCGATTACCCTTTTTGTTCCGGGATTTGAAAAGGTCTTTTTGAGGGAGGTTAATCCTACCTTCCAGCCGGTTTTTACAACAAAGGGCAGCTGAAAAAGTGCCTGAACGCAGCCGCCGGTAATTACACCAATCGACATGGCGCGGGCAGGATTTTCAGTAAAAGGCGACAGAATATAAGTTCCCAGAATTACAATTCCGTTAAAAAGAACAGGGGTAAAGCCGCTTGGGGCAAAAATCCTGCAGCCGTTGAGGATTCCCTGAAAAAATGCCGCAATGGAAATTACAAAAAGATAGGGAAACATTATGCGGGTAAGAATTGTAACTTCATTTTTTTTCAAAAGCCAGGCGTCCATCTGCAGGGCAAAATCTGCCGCAGAGGCATCCACAGGTTTTTTACAGAAAATCTGAGCGATAAAAGGTGTTACGATAATTCCAAGAACGACAACGCAGGCTGTCAGAAAGGAAATCAGGGTGAAGGTTGCCTTTAAAAATTCCTGAGTTTGGCTGCGGGCAGCAAGGCGTTCATCATCAGATTTATTTTCGTCATTTGATTTTTCAAGGTAGTCTTTGAAGGTCGGAATAAAAGCCACCGAAATGCTGTTTTCGGCAAAAAGGCGGCGGAGCAGGTTTGGAATCATAAAGGACGTTGTAAAAGCGTCTGAATACATGGAGGTTCCGAGAAAGCTTGCCCGGGTCATTTCGCGGACTAAGCCCATTATGCGTGAGGCCAGGGTCATTACCGAAAGCACCAGCCCGGATTTTAAGAGTGATTTAGATTTTTGATTTTTTGACATGATTAATAAAGAATAGTGTAAATTTGTGAAGAATTCCACATATCCTGCCGATATTAACCTTATGGAAGAATCAGGAAATTTTCAGCAGGAATTACAGGAAGCTTTAACTCAGAAAGCGGAATGGTTTAATAATGTACAGCTGCCTCAGACGCTCGGTGATTACCGAATGCTTCATACAATCGTAAAAAATTTGTTTGAGCTGCTTACAAAGAAAAGTCTTATTATCCCGGATCCATACCGACTTGATAAGCGTATTTCTGAAATCGTTCTTCCTGAATCAAAGCCTTTTCCTGAAGGTGATATTGCAAAAGAGCTGGGGTTGAGGTTTTCAGACTATGAACTCATGCTTGATTTTATCTGTACTAACTTCAGATTTTCGCTTGATAATCTTACCCTGCCAAAAATCAAAAAGCTTACCGAATTTAACGGGGCTTTTGAGTGGGACAGCCTTAGTCCTAACAGCGCAAAAGTTAATACCAAGGCTCTTGGAATTGTAATTTCGAATGCCAAGGGAGCTGCTCAGCCAGTTATGGTCAGCATGCTTTCTGATGCCATTCAGAAGAGCGCGGACTGCCTTAAAAAAATCAACTCAGAGATGGCTGAGCTTGTTGAATTCCAGAAGGAAATGTACAAGGGGCAGATCCGAAAGTGCGTTCTTGAAAATCCGTCTTTTAATAAGGAAGCGGCTTCGACTGCGGACGGTGAATTCGGCGAAATCAAGCGTCTTTTCCCTAAGGCTATGGGAAAAATGCCTCTTTATACTGACCTTGTAAACGACCTCGTTCAGGAAGATTTTGCAGAGGACAGGGATAAGAGACGGGCTGCAATTTTCCAGCGTCTTAAAATCCGTCAGGTTCAGAAAAAAGAGGAGACTAAAAAGAAGGGGCCGGACACTAAAGCCTTGGTGCTGGAAAGTGTTTTTGCGGTCGGCGGTCTTGCTCCTACAATTCAGACTCTGCATCAGAAGCTTGAGGATGATTTTAAGCTTTTGTTTATGAAGAAAAAGAACTTAATTTCAGCCCTGATTTCCGCAATCAGAAAGGCTTTTAAGCTTAAGGAAAAGGAACTGACGGTTGACGTTTCCATTAAGGATGCAAAAAGCGAGATGGGAAGGGTTGAAAGCATTAACGTTAATGATTTTATGACTAATCTTGCCCAGAAATCCCGCATTTACAACGGAATTGCAAACCGCGGCCCTGAGCTTAATAAGATTATTTCTGCCAACGAAGAGTCGATTCTGGCTTTTGTAACCAAGCAGCTTTCGGAAGCAAAATCATTGTTTTCTATTATAAATGCTCTGGATATTCATTTTAAGAAGGAAGTTGATGTCATCAACCGCCCTAAACTAAAAGGCCTTCAGATTGAACTTTCTGCATTGCGTAATTCGATTGTTGCCATCAACAAGAAACGCGGTGAATATCTTTCTGTAAAGGAAGAACGTGAACAGATGCAGAAATTAGGAATTGCAAATAATGAAGCAAAATAAAAAGCTTATAGCCTTTGCACTGGCAGCATTTTTTGCCGCTGCTTTGTGTTTTTCTCAGGATACGGCGCAGGATCAGGGTGACGAGGAGCTTTTGCAGGAGACTGCTGAGCCTGAAGTAAATCCCGAGCTGCAGAAAAATTTCATCATTGTTGAACCTGCAAGAATTCATGAGCTGAATCCTCAGATTACCTCTTACGCTTCTGATTCACAGATTTTAACCGGCCTCTACGAGGGACTTTTTTCCTATAATCCCCTGACACTTGAGCCTCAGTATGCAATTGCAAAGGATTACAGAGTCAGCCGTGATAAAAAAAGAATGCAGTTTATTATCCGAGAGGATGCCCGCTTTAGTAACGGCCAGAAAATCACCGCACAGGATGTCAGGGATTCCTGGCTTTCTCTGCTTTCTACCCCTCAGGCTCCTTATGCCTCCCTGCTTGATATAATCCGCGGTGCGGCTGAGTTCCGCCGGGGCGAGATTCCTGCCGGCGAAGTGGGAATTTACGCAAATGATGAAAATACACTTTCTGTTTATCTTAACCGTCCGGCAAATTACCTTCCAAAGGTTTTGTGTCATTCAGCCTTCTCTGTGATTCACAGAAACCCGGACGTTTATTCAGGGGCTTTTGTCCTTGATGATATGAATGAAAAGCAGATTGTCCTGAAGAAAAATCCTCAATACTGGGATGCTGCCAATACTCATATTGAACAGATAACTTTTATTCAGTCCAGCGGGGCAGATGAAACCACCTGGCTTTTTAATGACGGACAGGTTGACTGGGTAATTGCCGACCTGAATCCGGAAAAGCTTTTGAATAAGTCTGCAATCCGCATGGATGCCGAGTTTGGTACAGCCTACTACTTTTTTAAAACCTCCCGTGCTAAAGCGGCAGATGAATATGGCGTAAAGAAAACGTCAGTCTGGGATTATCCTGAATTCCGAAATGCCATTCTGGAAGCGGTGCCCTGGGACGTTTTGCGGGGCAACCCGATTGTTCCGGCAACAACCTTTGTTTACCCGCTGCCCGGCTATCCGACCGTACAGGGCTTTGACTACACAGACGAGAGGGAAGCTCTCAATAAAATGAATGAAGCCCGCAGAAAATACGACATCCCTGCCGACCAGAAGCTTAAGCTGACCTTTGAGCTGACCCAGTATGTTTTGACAGAGGATAAAATTGAAGCTTTCCGAAAGGCTCTGGAGCCTCTTGGAGTTGAGCTTGTTATTAAGGAGGTTCCGGTTCAGACTTACCTTCCGGGAGTTAAAAAATCTGATTCAGATTTGTTTGCCTATACCTGGATTGGTGATTTTGCTGATCCTCTTGCCTTCCTTGAGCTTTTTTCATCAACTTCGACCCTCAATGATTCTGGCTGGTCTAACTCCCGCTACGATGAGCTGCTGGAAAAGGCGGCAGTTGTCGGTGAAAGTGAGCGCCTTAAACTTCTTGCCGAAGCTGAAACAATTTTGCTGGATAACGGTCTGATTATTCCCCTTTATCATCCGGTTTCCTTTAATATCCTCAATCTTGCTGAAGTCGGCGGCTGGGCACCAAATTCCTTTGACCTTCATCCGCTGAAATATCTTTACAAGAAGGAACCTGTTGTAAAAAAACTGAATAACGTTGTAAAATATCCCAATGATTGAATTAAGCAGTAAACAGAGAAAAGAATTGGAAAAGGCTGCTCATGATCTGCAGCCTGTAGTAATTGTAGGGGGCGCCGGAGTTACTGACGGAGTAACAAAGATGGTAGACCAGTCCCTTGCCGCCCACGAATTAATCAAAATTAAGTTTAATGAATTCAAAGACGAAAAGGTAGAACTGGTAAATCAGCTTTGCCAGGACTGCGACGCAACTCTTGTCCGCATTATCGGAAACGTCGCAATTCTATTCCGCGAAAAGCCTGAAGAAGACGAAGAATAACCGAAGAGTACGGAGTAAGCTTATTTTTGAGCACCGTACTGTTCGTAGTAGGCGTCAATTTCTTTTTTAATTTCTTCCGTAATAACCTTTTTATCGCCCTTTGTGTAAAGGGCTTCAATTACGTCATCCATGCTTACAATGGCGCGTGCCGGGAATCCGTATTTTTCTGAAATTGTTTCCAGAGCCGATTTTGTAGTGTCCGGCGCTTTTTCACGGCGGTCAAGGCTTACTATTTCACCAACAATTTTAATTGCGCCGGGAACACTTTCCTGAGCCTTGATTTTTGGATAAGTTTCTTCTATAGATTTTCCCGAAGTTGTAACGTCTTCAATAATTACAACCCGGTCACCGTCCTTGATTTTGTAACCAAGCAGGGCACCCTTGTCGGCACCGTGATCCTTTTCTTCCTTGCGGTCAGAGCAGTATTTGATTTCCTTTCCGTAAAGCTTTGAATAGGCGATTGTGCAGGCTGTCGCAAGCGGGATTCCCTTGTAAGCCGGGCCAAAAAGCACGTCAAAATCATCTCCAAAGTTGTCGTGAATTGCCTTTGCATAAAATTCACCAAGACGGGCAAGCTGGCTTCCTGTAACGTAAGCGCCCGCATTCATAAAAAATGGTGACTGTCGTCCGCTTTTGAGCGTAAACGACCCGAACTTCAAAACCTGACATTCAAGCATAAAATCAATAAATTCTTTTTTGTAATCTTCCATAGCCTGATTTTAGCATTTTTATATACAGTAATCAAAGCCCGTAAATTCCCGGTTCTCCCTGGCAAGCTTTTCCAGCGTCACCGAATCAACATAGCGGTTTACTGTGTCTTCAAAATTACTCCAGAAGCTTTCTGTTGCATGTGAAGTCAGATAAGGGCTTTCCGAAGGGCTGCGCGGAGAAAGTTCTCCTTCCATGGCACGAAGAATTTCCCCCGCCGTATAGCTTTCCGCCTCCCTGCTGAGCTTGTAGCCCCCGTTGCTTCCCCGGTTTCCGGTCACAAGTCCCGCCTTTCCCAGCTGAATCAAAATCTGCTCCAGATACTTTACCGAAAGATTCCTCCTGTGGGAAAGCAGCTTGAGCGGCGTGTAGGAGCCGTCCTTGTTTTCGGCCAGATCCGTCATAACCAGCAGGGCGTACTGCCCCCTTGTTGAAATTTTATACATTACTTTACCTCCTGCTTTATCAGGGAGGGGAAAGCCTTCCCCTGCGCCCGCACTTCGTTGCGGGCTACCCCTTCTAACGGGGGATTTCCCCCGTAACGCCCCCAAACTCCTTACAAATTCGCTTTAAAGCCTCTTCCAGAATGCTGCGGGGCGTTGCAACATTGATGCGCTGGAATTTTTCTCCCTCCGGTCCGAACATAGCGCCGTAATCCAGCCAGACCTTAGCCCTATTCAGAATTCTTTTTGAAAGCTCAAGGTCAGAAAGTTCCGTAAAGGCCGAAAAATCCAGCCATACAAGATAGCTGCCTTCCGGCCGGTGCACGGTAATTCTCGGGCAGTGCTTTGCCACATATTCCACGGTAAAATCAATATTTTCCTGAATGTATTTTTTTGCCTGGTCAAACCATTGGCCGCCCTTTTCATAGGCCGCGGTGGCAGCAATCAGTCCCATAAGGCTTGGCTCATCGTAGCCGGTACGGTCAATTTCCCTCTGAAATTCTTCCCTCAGCTTTTTATTCCTGATGATGATGTTTGAAAACTGAAGCCCAGCCAGATTAAAGGTTTTACTTGGCGAAGTGCAGATAATCGAATTTTCTGCCGCCTCTTTTGAAAGACTTGCATAAACCGTGTGCTTATGGCCGTCAAAGGTTATGTCCGAATGGATTTCATCACTTACAAGAAGAACCTTGTGCTTTAAGCAAACTGCAGAAATCCTTTCAAGCTCTTCTTTTTTCCAGACCCTTCCTCCCGGATTGTGGGGCGAACAGAAAATAAAAAGCTTTACCTTTTCGCTTACAATTTTCCTTTCAAAATCCTCAAAATCAATTTCATAATGCCCGTTTTTGAAAATAAGGGGATTGTTCACCAGCCTGCGTTCATTTACATTAATCACATTTGAAAAAGGATAGTAAACAGGACGCTGAATCAGAACTCCGTCTCCTTTTTTTGTAAAGGCCCGGATTGCAGTTCCGATTGCAAAAACCACTCCCGGTGTATTTACAATTTCTTCATCAGAAACAGAAAAATCGTGACGCTCTTTAAGCCATTTTTTTACTGCCCTGTAGTAACGGTCATCCGGCCGGCTGTAACCGTAAATTCCGTGCTCAGCCCTTTCTTTTATTGCTTCATTTATTGCGGGCGCCGTCGGAAAATCCATGTCGGCAATCCAGAGGGGCAGGGCATCCGCAGGCTTATTGCGTTTTTCCGCAAGGTCTGTTTTGGCCGCAAAGGTATTCTTTCTGTCTATAACTTTATCAAAATTAAAACTCATGTTATCTCCTGATTTACCTATTGACTTACTAGGTGTTAATATTATAACTTAGATTACCTACTAAATCAATAGGTAATACTTTTTTCAGGAGATGATTTTATATGAAAAAATCTAACTTAATTTTTGCTTTCTTCTTTATTTTGCTTGGCCTTTTGACGGCAGCCGCTCCATATTCCTTTGCTCATGTCTGCAAGGCCGGTGAAAAAATCATGAAATGCTTCTGGACTGCCAGGGTAGAACTTTTTCTGGGGCTTTCCCTAGCTCTGCTTGGTTTTGTAAAGTTCCTTACCCGGGCTCCGGCTCTTCAGCTGGGAGTGAATATAGGAATAATTATTAATGCGGCAGGTATTTTCCTGACACCGACTCTTTTAATCGGCGTCTGCGCAATGAAAAAAATGCACTGTCATGCTGTTGCTCAGCCTGTATTAGTGGTATTCGGAATTCTGATTCTTGTCACCGGACTTGTTCAAAGCGTAATTTTATGGAAAAAAAGATAACACCTTCTTATCTGGCACTTTCAAACCTCAAAAAAAAGCCTTACAGAAGTGCGGCTCTGCTTGCTCTGATAGCCCTGTCCTCGGCCCTTCTTCTGGGAAGCCTGATTCTGACCTCCAGTCTGAAAAAGGGGGTAAGGGGCATTCAATCCCGGATTGGTGCCGACCTTATGATTGTGCCGGAGGGGTCTGAACAGAAAATGCAGGGCCTTCTTTTGAACGGCAGCCCAAATTATTTTTACATGGATAAGGGTCTTGAAAAAATTCTTGCCGGGGTGGAAGGAGTGGAAAAGCTTTCAAGTCAGGTTTTTCTTGCCACCCTTACCGAAAGCTGCTGCGATTTTCCCGTGCAGATTATCGGTTTTAATCCCCAGAGTGATTTTATCCTGCAAAGCTGGGCAAAGGACCATTTTAATAAAAGGCTTATTAATACCGGAGACGGGAGCTATGCCGAAGAAATTCTTTTTGCCGGCTGTAATATTGAAGCGAAAAAGAAAACCGTAAAATTTTTTGGCCGCTATCATAAAATTCTTTCCAGGCTTGCAAAAAGCGGCTCTGGTATGGATAACGTCATTTATGCCGATATGGACACGCTGAAAAAAATCTATCTGGATGCTAGAGAAAGGGGCTACGGCTTTCTTTCCGGTGATGATTTTGACAGTAAGGTCAGCGTGATTTATGTAAAGCTTGGCCCCGGCGAGCGGCCCGACAGCACTGCCCTAAGGATAAGGCGGGCACTGGAGAATGCCGGCAGCAGCCAGAAGGTTGAAATCATTCAGAGTCAGAGCTTTATTTCTGATTTAATGGGAAAGCTTTCTTCAATTCTGGTATTTTTGCATGCCATCTGCTTTCTGGTTCTGGTGATTTCCCTGCTGACACTTTCTCTCGTTTTTTCACTTTCCCTCAGTGAGCGGCTCAGGGAATTTTCCATTCTGAGGGTACTGGGAGCAAGTCACAAAGAGCTTGGAAAAATCATTTTTGATGAGGCTTTGCTTCTTGCGGCTGCCGGAGGTGCGGTGGGGATTTTCCTTTCCCTTTTGATAATCCTTCCTTTTAATTTTTTGATTTCTGAAAAAATTGCCCTGCCCTTTGCCATGAGTGGTCCCTTTCAGCTTGTGATTTTTTCTGCAATTATTTTTGTCCTTACCCTTGCGGTTTGCCTGCTTTCTTCTGCCGGCAGCCTGCTCCGCATTTACAGATTTGAGCCTTACGGAGAAGTAAAATGATTGAAATAAAAAATCTTAATAAAAGCTTTGCCACTCCACGTGGAAAAATTACAGTTTTTAAGGATTTTAATCTGACTGTGAAAAAGGGAACTTTCCTTGGCGTAAGCGGAAAGTCTGGAGCGGGAAAGTCTACACTACTTTCTCTGATTGCAGGACTTCAGAAGGCTGACAGCGGGGAAATTTTAATTGAAGGTAGAAATATTCTTTCTCTGAATGATAAAGACTTGTCTGCCTTCCGCAATAAAAACATCGGTTTTATTTCCCAGGAGCAGAGCTTTCTTGAAAATCTTACCGTGCTTGATAACGTAAGGCTGCCATTTTATCTTGGCGGCGGGAAGGAGGCACTGAAAAGTGAAAGTGCTGTTTCTACAGCAGCTAGTGTCCCTGATACCGGCAGTGCCCCTTCCGTCCGCGCCCTTTCCATTCTGGAAAGCCTTGGAATCGCAGGTCTTGCAGAAAGCTTTCCCCGCCAGCTTTCCGGCGGCGAAAATCACAGGCTTCTGATTGCCCGCGCCCTCATGAATGACCCTCAGATTATTCTTGCAGATGAGCCTACCGAATCAGTTGACGCTGAACGTACAGAACAGATTGTAAAAATATTCCGTGGCTTAGCGGACAGCGGAAAAACCGTTATCCTGATAAGCCACGATAAAGAGGCCTTAAAAGACTGCGATTCAATTTTCGAAATTGCCTGAAAAAGGGTGCCGAAAGTGCCCCTGTTAATTAGTCGTTCAGAGCCTGCTGTAAATCCGCAATCAAATCATCAGCATTTTCAATGCCGACAGAAAGCCTGAGTGTTGCCGGGGTAATTCCGTTTTTCAAACGGATTTCTTCGGGGACGTCGGCGTGGGTCTGGGTGGTAGGGTAGGTGATTAAGCTTTCTACTCCGCCAAGACTTTCCGCATACTGAATCAGGCGGACTCTGCTCAAAATTGAAAGGGCCCGCTCCGTCGTATCAGTCTGGAAGGTCAGCATGGCACCAAAGCCCCGGGCCTGTTTTTTCATGATTTTGTAGCCCGGATGCTCTTTTAAGCCCGGATAGATTACGCGGATGACGGACTTCTGTTTTTTCAGCCAGTCTGCGATTTTTTCGGCATTTTCCTGAGCCTTTTCCATACGGACCGCCAGGGTTTTAATGCCGCGAAGAAGCAGCCAGCAGTCAAAGGGAGCAAGCCCGGCTCCGGTTGTCTTTATTAGGAAGCGGAGCTTTTCCTGAATGTCGGCCCGGTTTGTTACGATAAAGCCCGCAAGAGTGTCGTTGTGGCCGGCAAGGTATTTTGTTCCCGAATGAATTACGATGTCAGCACCAAGTTCAAGGGGATTCTGAAAGTAAGGTGACATAAAGGTGTTGTCTACAATCAGAAGAAGCTTGTGCTTTTTTGCAAGGTCTGCTGTGGCGGCAATATCTGTAACGTTCATCATAGGATTTGTCGGCGTTTCAATGTAGATTGCCTTTGTTTTTTCTGTTATCAGGACTTCAAGATTTTCTGTGGCACAGTTTACGCGGGTAAAAGAAATGCCGTTTTTGGATGAAACATTGTCAAAAAGTCTTATGGAACCGCCGTATAAATCACAGTCTGCGATTATATGGTCGCCCGGGGCAAAAAGCTCCATCAAAAGGCTGATGGCTGCCATTCCGCTTGAAAGGGCAAAGGCATCAATTCCCCCTTCCAGCTGACAGACCACTTTTTCTACCTGTTCCCGGGTAGGGTTCTGCAGGCGGCTGTAGTCAAAGCCGGTGCTCTGGCCGGCCCCCGGATGAGCGTAGGTTGCAGTCTGATAGATTGGAAAGCTTACCGAACCGTAGTGATTACAGGCAGGCTTACCGTCATCCCTTTCATGCGATTTATTTTCCAGATGCAGACATTTTGATTCTAAGCTGAGTGACATATTTCTAACTTCCTCCATTCCAGATGACAGGATAAAGTATTCTATATTTTAATTACCTATAAGATAGATAGGTATATATAATATAGCATATACTACCTACTAATTCAATAGGTAATAAAATTCAGTGATTTCCATCTGACTGTCCGGCTTTTTTTTCTGCAAATCCTTTTACGGCAAGACATTAGCTGTATAATGTGATAAAATATTATTAATCTTCTATTAAAAAAGGTAAAAGATGATGAGAAAGTTTATTTATGGATTAGTTAGAATTTTTGTCATATCCTCTCTTATTTTTACTTCCTGCGATAATTTTAACGGTTCAAACATTCTTGAACCAATCTGCGCAAATAATTCAGAGTCTGCTTCAACAGAAACTTCAGCTTCAAAAGCAGACAGGCTTTCCGGACAGGCAGAATATGTAACGCTTTCAGGCTCCATTAACATGGGCGGTGCAGTACCGAAAGAAATTGCGCGGGCAATGCAGATTTCAAATGCAGAAAATGACGAAATCTCTTCACGCACAGCCTTTCCTTCAATCCCGACAACTGGAATTACATACAGCGTAACTGCGGTAAACACAGCCACTGGCAGTACCGAATCTTACACAGGAGAAGTTCTTACTGATGACGGCAGCTTAACTTACAGAATCGTAATTCCTGCTGCTGAAACAGAAAAAAAGTACAAGATAAAAGTCTCTGTCCGACTTTCTGGATTTGAAAGGGAATATGTTATTTTAAGCGGTCAGAGTGATGAATTTTCAATCAGCAGTGATAAGCCTGTTGAATCTAAAAACGTTACGCTCAAGCCTGAAAGCAATAATGGCAGCGGAATTCTTAATCTTTCAGTTGATGTTACAGGAACAGAAATCAAATCTGCTGTGGCTACAGTAAATTTTTCCAGCAATGAGAAGGCGTTTATATATGGTGTACTAAACGACAATCAACTGGTTTTTAAAACTGGTGAACATACTGCTGATGAACTTGCAGACGGGCTTTCCAGCGGAGCCTGGTCTGTAATTTTTGAGTTTTACAAAACGACTAACCGCACTGGTGAAAAGGTTTATTCTTTTAATGAAATAGTTAGTATTTTTGAAAATCTCACCACCGACACCTGGGTACAGAATGGAGACGAGCCCCGGTTTGTCACAACAACAGACGCCAGCGGCAAAAAAACAACTATCTGCCGCATAACTTCTGCAATGCTAGAACGCGATAAGCTGAAAGATATTTATGTTGATTCTTCACGTTCTACAACCTCAGGGGCTGCAAACTATACAACAGAAACCGGAACATTTATAAATCCATGTACAAGCTTTTCAAAGGCAATTGAAAAACTCACAGATGCAACAAAAGATTACACAATCTACATCTCAGGTACTCTGCTCGGACCGCAGACAATTCCTTCAACTGTCAGCGCAAAAACAATTACACTTACAGGTACAAGCGGAAATACAAATGATATTCTGGACGGAAATCAGATGGGGTCTGCGCTTAAAATCATCACAAGTGTTCCTGTGATTATCAGAAACTTGATGATAACAAACGGCGGCCCATCTGTGGATGGCGGCGGAATCAATATGACAAGCGGCACCTATGTTGAGCTTAGCGACGGCGTGATTGTGAGCGGAAACAGCGTTACGGGCAAGAAAGGCGGCGGCGTTTACAATAACGGCGGAAATCTTTATTTGAACGGTAATGCCGTAATCGGTAAAAAGGGAAATGAAATTGCGACTTCAAGTGATTTTGGAAACAAAGTCAGCGGAAGCGGCGCGGGAGCCGGAATTTATAACGGAAACAACGGAAAAGTCCTTCTGGGGTATAAATACGATGGAAGTGCTGCCGGAAAATATGTGGCGGCGACTTTGGAGGGTGGTGTGTACAGAAATTATCTGGCAAACACTACTCCATCATCTGCTTATGGCGGCGGTATTTATAATGAAAAGGGCTCTGTTATGATGAGCGGAGAAAGGGCTTATGTGGCTTACAACTACGCTATTCACGGTGCTGGAATTGCGCTTGGTGGCAGTACATCCGCAAGCCTTGTTATGAACGGCGGAGTCATAGAAGGAAACCAGTCAAATTCCGACGGTGACGGTGCGGGCGTTTACTGCACGAAAGGCAGTTCAATTACAATGGAGTCCGGCTCGGTTATCAGAAACAACAAAAATGCAAGAAACGGCGGCGGCGTATATCTGAATTATGACAACTGCTCTCTTACAATGAATGGCGGAACGATTGAAGGCAACGAAGTTAAGTCTGAAGGAAATGGCGGTGCTGTTTATATGCATGGAATGAGCAGCGACAGTAAATCAAGCTTTAAGGTTTCTGGTGATGCTTATATTCCGTGTCCTGATGGCAAGGAAAAAAATGATGTATATATTCTTGATATAACAAGCATAACTGTGGCAGGCAATTTGAGCCGTGATTATGTTGCAAGCATTTCCGGTCATCCAAGCTTTGTAATAAAAACAGGCTATGCAATTCTGACAAATGCTTCTGGACAGAGTTATGTCAGCTCGAATTATACAAAATTCCGCGTGATTTCTAATGATACAACGAACTGGGCTGTAGACAGCGAAGGTAAACTGAAAGCTCTCATTGGAACAAAAATTAAGCCGGATGCGGTTGGTGATATTGTATTTAATGACGGTTCTGCTATGCCATATGCAGACTTTGGTGCCCTTGCTTCTGATGATAAAAGAAATGCTTTAAAGCCTTATGCTATTGCCCTGATTTTCTACAAGGGAACAGGACTTAACAATGGTGATGATACAACAACGGTCCGAACGCTAGGAGTTGGCTTAATGCACAGTACAAGCGGACTTGTATGGTGTATAAATACTGCAAATGCTTACAGTAAGAATATTACAGACATACAGCAAAGCGTTACTGATGGGAGAATCTTTACAGGTGACAAGGACGGAAGCGACAACCTTGAGCAGATAGAAGCTTTTGAAGGCGTTGATGACACTACTGGAGAAGGTGCGGCTGATAGATACCCGGCCTTTTACTTTGCAAAGAATTATGCATCAAACACGGTAACAAACATCGCAGCAGCTTCAGAATTTGCAAACGGCTGGTATCTTCCAAGCTTTGCAGAGCTTTACCAGATATACGCAAACGGAAAGGGTTCTGGCAAAATTTTTGACCTAGAGACTGCAAGCGCAGCACTTGGTGGCAGTAAATTTGATAATGGCCAATACTGGTCATCGAGCCAGTATGCTGTCGTCGATACTAAGGGTTGGGGTCAAAGTTTCATTTTTGGAGACAGGGTCGATGCCGACAAAAATTATAACTTTCTCGTTTGTGCCATCCGCGAATTCTAATATGAAACGGCGTTCTATATTTTTCGTAGGTAAATCCTAAAAGACAGTCTCCACGGACTGTCTTTTTTAACGGATTATTTATTAAATATGTTTCGAATCCGTGTGGCACCATCCGCCTCTGTTCGCTAAAAAACTTGAGGCACCAGTTTTGCGGATTTACGCCACATTTTCAATCCAAAATTCTAATAGCATTGAATTGCCGAATAATAAAGGCATTAGAAATTACTTGAAAAAAACAGGTATGTGTTTTATATTAAATAAGAAAGGCATTCGCAATTAAGCGTCTTGCCTCTGTAGATTTTGATGTCCTTTTAGGACAAAGCCCGTCTATAGTGGTGTTGAAGTGTACCCCAAAAGTTGTACGCTTTAAGGGCTGGGCATTAGGGACTTAGTTCTGTATTGAACAGGACTGAGTCCCTTAAGTTTTAACTTAATTCTCCTGTTGTTATAATATTCAATGTAATCCATTAAATCCTTTTTGAAAACCTCTGGATCATTATATTTGTTAGGATAAAGCAGTTCAGATTTCATAATTCCAAACCAGTTTTCCATCACAGAATTATCAAGGCAATTTCCTTTCCTGGACATACTTTGAATTATTCCTTTTTGCTTTAATCTTTCCTGATATTTTATGTGCTGGTATTGCCATCCCTGATCCGAATGCAGGATTAAATTTGTACCATCAGGAATCTTCGCAAATGCTTTGTCCAACATGTCCATCACTTGTTCAGAATCTGGTCGATAAGAAATGTTATAGCTTACTATCTCGCCATTATACATATCCAGAATTGGTGATAAAAATAATTTCTTTTCGCCAATGTTAATCTGAGTTACATCTGTAGCCCATTTCTGATTTGCCTTTTCTGCATAGAAATTACGCTTTATTATGTTAGGAGCTACCTTTCCAACAGCACCTTTATACGAATTGTATTTTACTCGTCTTTGTACACTTTTGAGATTCAACTTTTTCATAAGACGATGAACTGTTTTATGGTTTATAAGAATTCCGTCATTTCTTAGCTGCATTGTAATTCTTCTTACGCCATAACGGCCTTTGTGCTCATAGAATATTTGATTTATGCGACATTCTATATCAGCGTATTTATTGTTTTTATGTTTTATTGCTGCATAAAAGGTACTTACTGGCATATCAAAATATGCTAGCAATGCATGAAGAGAATATTTATGCCTTAATTCTCCGATAACTCGTGCTTTTGTAACGGTTCGGATTTCTCTTCTGAATGAATTAAGGCCTTCAATTTTTTTAGGATGTCATTCTCCATCCTTAGATACTCATTTTCTTCTCTAAGTCGCTCAAGTTCTGTTTTAGTATCTGCCTTGTCTTTTGTGTTCATATCTTTTGGAGCTCCACGCTTATCTCTATCCAAAAGATTGTATCCACCAGTTGAATATTTTTTTTGCCAATTTCGAAGTAATGATGTTGTTGGTATATCAAATTTTATGCAAGTTTGGAAATTGGATAGAGAATGTTCTTTTTGATATTTTAACACATGAATTTTGAATTGAGTATCATATTGTTTTTGTGTTTTTATTATCGTAGAACTGCCACTTTGCTGATATCGTAAAATAATCATTCGGACTGTAGCTTTGTTAATACCGAACTTATCAGCAGTTGCCTTGTATCCATCAAATGAGTTTAGATAATGCTTTATTATCTTAGCCTTATCCTCTTCTGTTAATTTAGACATAAAAAATGTACCTCCAAAAATTATATTCTAATTTTTGGGGTACACTTCAAGTCGATGTGTGGTGATTGAGCTTCTGAAGGAAAATATTTTGCAGGAATTGATGAAGAAAATCAAAGCGAAGATTTTCTTTTGCTTTCAAAAGTTTATCTTGTAAAGGCTGGAAGTAAAAAATAAAATCAAATTTTTTTGTTATTTTTACAGAAATTGGTTTATAATCATATAACAGGGTTTTATTATGATTAGACAGATGCCTGACTTCAAGCGTACAGTTTTAGTTGTTGATGATGATGATGTAAACCGCAATATTCTCGGGGCAATTGTTGAAAGAGAATATAATGTAATATATGCAAAAAATGGTCGGGAAGCACTTAAACAAATCAGGCTAAACGTTTCTTTTCTTTCACTTGTACTTCTTGATTTGATTATGCCGGAGCTGGACGGCTTTGAAGTTCTTGAAGAAATGGCAAAGGATTCAGCTTTAAGAAAGCTTCCTGTCATAGTCCTTACTTCCGATAAATCTGCCGAAATAAGAAGTCTTGAACTTGGAGCAGCAGATTTTCTTTCAAAACCCTATGATATTCCTGAGGTAATTCTTGCAAGAATCCGTCATTCCATCCAGCTTTTTGAAAATGCAAGGATTATTCAGGCAACAGAAAATGATTTTCTTACAGGTCTTTATACTTCTGACTATTTTTATGAATACGGCAGATTTTATGATCTTCATCATCCTGATGATGAAATGGATGCAATAGCAGTAGATTTCAGTCATTTTCATCTCCTTAACGAACTGCACGGACAGGATACAGGAAATCTGGTTTTAAAAAAAATAGCAGATGGAATCAAAAATGTTGTCAGCGAAAAAGGTGGAATCGCCTGCAGATATGATGCAGATACTTTTTATGTTTACACAAAGCATGGTGCAGAATATATTACACTTCTCAGGGAAATTACAGAAAAACTGTCATCTGTCTTAAGCAGTCAGGAAATCAGAATCAGAATAGGCATATATTCTGATAAGAAGCATGAGCTTAATTTTAGATCGAGATTTGACAGAGCCCTGCAGGCTTGTAACGGATTAAGGAATAAAGCTGATACGGCCTTTGCCATTTATGATGAAGAAATGCATCAGCAGCAGCTTTTTAATGCAAGACTTCTGCAGGATTTTGAAAGTGCAATAAAAGAAAGGCAGATAAAGGTTTATTATCAGCCGAAATATAATATTCTTGGTGAAATTCCCCTTCTTTCCAGCTGTGAAGCCCTTGTCCGATGGATTCATCCGGAGCTTGGCTTTATAAATCCTGAAGTTTTTATTCCCCTGTTCGAAGAAAACGGTCTTGTCCAGAAGCTTGACCGATATGTCTGGAAAGAGGCTGCCGCTCAAATGCACAGGTGGAATGAAGCCTATGGAGTAATTCTGCCTGTTTCGGTAAATGTAAGCCGTATTGATATTTCATCGCCGGATTTGGCAGATTTTATCTGCAAAACTGTGAATGAAAATAAAATTTCTCCAAAAGATTTTCTTCTTGAAATTACAGAATCTGCCTATACAGAAAATTTTCAGCAGATAATTGATACTGTAAATATTTTGCGGAAAAAAGGGTTTAAAATAGAAATGGATGATTTCGGAGCCGGTTATTCTTCCCTTAATATGCTTACAACCCTTCCAATAGATGTTTTAAAGCTTGATAAAGGTTTTATAAACAATATTTCCAAGGGAAATAGGGAAATGCGCATGGTGGAAATGATACTGGATATTGCAAGATTTCTGAAGGTTCCCGTTATTGCAGAAGGAGTTGAAACTAAAGAACAGGTTGAGCTTTTAAAACATGCAAAGTGCGATGTAATTCAGGGATATTATTTTTCGAAACCGCTGCCACCTGAAGATTTTAATTCCCTTATAGAAAAGGATATGGAGATACGGAAGGATATTTCTTCCAGTAAAAAATAATCCCAAAATTTCAGGAGGAGCAGTGATGATAGATGTAAAATCGCTTAGAGAATTCGGTGCAAATGTAGATGAGGGTCTTGCCCGCTGTCTGAATAATGAAGAATTTTATCTCAAAATGGTAAATCTTGGCTTACAGGATGCCCGTTTTGAACAGATTTCTGAAATCCTTAAGAAAAAGGATTATGATGCTGCATTTGAAGCTGTTCATGCCCTTAAAGGTGTTATTGGAAATCTTGCCCTTACCCCTCTTTATTCTCCTATTGACCGGATGACAGAACTGCTTAGAAATCGTACCGATACAGATTATACGGAACTATGTGATGAAATAAAGAAACAAAGGAATATTCTTCTTTCAATGTAAAATTCTAATCCAGCAGTCCGCTTTCAAAAGTCACGGAATACATGGCAGACGAATCCGTTTCATTCCATTTCTGCATGATTCTATCTGTAACTACATTGAGGTTTGCAGGGGAAGTTTCCGGTAAGATGGCAATGCACTGGTTTCTTCCACTTTGAGTTACTATATCACTCTGGCGGAGAGATGAAGAAAGAACGCCTATAAAATCGTCTGCTGCATCTTCAATAGGAATAGCCGCATGTTCACTTTCCTTAATTGAAAAAAGCAGCATACAGATTTCTTTCTGGTAATTTGTATTCAATCTTGAAAGAAACTGGTAGGCAGTGCGGAACTGATCGTATCCAAGAAGAAAAGCTCCCCGTCCCTTGTTTCTTTCCCTGAAAATTTGTATCGCAGCGCTTAAATCGGTAGTCTGATTTTCATTGCTGCTGTTTTTTTCAGACAGACTTGTGTAGAACTGGTAGCCGTGTTTCCCGTTTTGTTTTACAGAATAAAGGGCTTTGTCTGCTTTTTTTTGTAGAGTTTCAAAATTCTTTCCTTCTTCAGGTACGAATACGCAGCCAATTGAAGCGCCAAGAGGAATTGCCATGTCCTGCCCCATAAATTCCTTTGCCGCATCAAGTATATATTTATTTATAAAGCGGGATTTTTTTTCTATGACGATGTCTTCCGTTACATTCTGGCAGAAAGCAATGAATTCATCTCCTCCAAGTCTTCCTAATACATCTATCGGACGGACAACAGCTTTTAATATTTCTGCAAAGCGGATAAGAATTTTATCTCCCATATCGTGTCCGTAAAGGTCGTTTACAAGCTTAAAGGAGTCCAGGTCTATCAGCATTAAAACTCCGCTGCTGCTTTTGCATAATTCTGCAATTTCTTCTTCAGCAGAGGTTTTGTTTAAAAGTCCTGTCATGGGATCCATGACGGCGGCTTTTTTTAATCCCTGTATTTTTTCAACCATACTGAGTATGTTGCCGACTCTTTTCAGCAGGACATCGGCACGGAAGGGTTTTCTTATAAAATCCATGGCGCCGTTTTCAAAGCCCTTGCTTTCTGTTTCTTCGTCCGTGTCGGCGGTCATGAACATAAAGGGAATTTTGTCCCTGTATTCATTCTGAAGTTTTTCCTGAAGCTCATAGCCTGACATTCCAGGCATCCTCAGGTCAGAAAGAACCATGTCAGGTTTTTCCCTGTAAAAAAGGGAAAGGGCTTCTTCGCCGGAAGAGGCACAGACCGTTTCGTAGGATGACGATAGAATATGCTCTGTCATCATTAAAGATATTTTCTCATCATCTACTATCATTATTTTATTCATGAATACCCCGCATTCCTTTGGAACATAGTATTTTTTGAATTCTACATCAGAAAAGCAGAAATCTCAAATTTTCTGTTAAAATCCGGTACCCCATGTTATACTGACTTTATATTTTGCAGGAGATTATTTTGAATATGAAAAAGAAGCGGATTGGCATTATGAGTCTGACTGTTATCGGTGCTTTTACAGTCGGCCTTATTCTTGTTTTTGGAACAATCTGGACGGGAAGGTCTTCAAGTTGTGATACTGAAAAAGCTGTGCGGAATGTCAGTCTCCTTTATCTTGATGAACTTGCCACAAGAAGGGAGCAGGTTGTGGAAGGAAGGCTTGCAGAATATATAAGGGATATGGATGTGGCAATCGGGATGCTGCAGAAAGATGACCTTTCATCTGTAGAAAAATTGCAGGCATATCAGTCAAGAATGAAGCAGCTTTACGGACTGGAAAAATTTGCCTTTATCGATACGAACGGCTTGATATACACATCTCATGGAACAAGAAATGATATCAATTTATACAGTTTTGATTATAACAGCCTTGCAGAACCTTTAATTTCACTAAAAAATTCCCAAAGTAAAAACAGAACCGTCATTATTGCAACACCAGTTGATCATCTTCCCTATAACGGACAGACACTTGTTGTTTGCTTTATGGAAATCAGCATGAGCAGGCTTCTTGAGGGCTTTTCCATGCAGATGGGACAGGGGGGAAGGGTAACTACATTCTGTAATATATATACACAGGAGGGTTTTCCCCTTACAAACGAAGTTTTGGGCGGCAGCGCATCTGAAAATAATCTTTTTCCTGCCCTGCAGTCGGCTGTCTTTGAAGACGGCTTTTCTGTAGAAAAACTTAAGGATGATTTTATAAATCATAAGGAAGGAGTCGTTTCATTTGTTTACCGCGGAATCCTTGATACAATGTACTATGTCCCGGTTCAGAATACAGACTGGATGCTTACATATCTTATCCGCGAGAGTGTCATAAGTGACCAGATTTCATCGATTTCTTCCGGCATTATTTCCCGAAGTCTTTTTATGTCAATCCTCGTATCTCTTGTCCTTATCGGCCTTTTTGCCATGATGTTCATTCAGATGAAAAAAACTGCAAAAATTACTTTGCAAAAAGAGATTTCAGAGGCTGAGAACCGTATTCAGCAGCAGGAGCTGGAAGAGCAGATTGCCCTTCAGCAGCAGATTGCCCGTCAGGAGAAGAAAAGAAATGAGCAGGCAGGAATGATTACTGCCCTTGCCAGCGATTACAGAAGTGTTTATTATCTTGATCTTGAAAATGGAAAGGCTGTCTGTTACCGCAAGGATGATACCGTCCCGGCCACATTTGAAGCCGGAGAGCAGATTTCATTTTTTGAAACATTTTCTGAATATGCGGAAAAGTATGTAACAGATGAATATAAGGAAAAATTTCTTTCTTTTATAGATGCTGAACATATCCGGTCTGCCCTTGAAAAGACAAAGCTGATTTCGATTCGCTATCTTGTTGAAAGAGATGGAAAAGAAAGTTATGAAATGCTGAAAATGGCAGGTGTAAAGAATGAAGATTCAGAAGATGACCGTCTGCATATTGTCGGTCTTGGCTTTACTGATATTGATGAAGAGATGCGGGATTCTCTTGCAAAAAGTTCCGCTCTTTCTGATGCACTAAAAGCTGCGGAAGAAGCCAGCAAGGCAAAAACTTTATTTCTTTCAAATATGAGTCACGAAATCCGTACTCCAATGAATGCAATTATAGGGCTGGACAGTCTTGCCCTGCATGAAAAAGAGCTTTCCCCAAAAGTCCGTGATTATCTTGAAAAAATAGGTTCTTCAGCAGAACATCTTTTAAGCCTTATAAACGACATTTTGGATATGAGCCGCATAGAAAGCGGACGACTGGTAATCCGCAATGAAGAATTTTCTTTTTCAAAACTTCTGGAGCAGGTAAATACGATTGCAAGCAGTCAGTGCAGCGAAAAAGGCCTGGAGTTTAACTGTCATGTAAACGGGCAGCTGGATGACTATTACATTGGTGATGACATGAAAATCCGCCAGGTTCTTATAAATATTCTTGGAAATGCCGTAAAATTTACTCCGGCAGGCGGCAAGGTTGACTTCACTGTAGAAAAAACTGCCTCTTTTGAAAAAAAATCAATCCTGCGTTTTGTGATTTCCGATACAGGAATCGGTATGAGTAAGGATTTTTTGCCCAAGCTCTTTGATACCTTCAGTCAGGAAGATGCATCTGCCGCAAATAAATATGGTTCCAGCGGTCTTGGCATGGCAATTACAAAGAGCATTGTAGAAATGATGAAGGGGCAGATTGATGTGGAAAGCGAAAAAGGCAGGGGAAGTACGTTTACAGTTACTGTCACAGTCCAAGATTCTGAACATAAAAAAGAGGATGAAGGAGAAATAGAAATTCATCCTAATGAAATGACTGTGCTTGTAATTGATGATGATGAGGTTGCTGCAGAACATGCAAAGCTTGTTCTTGAAAAAGCCGGTATTGCGGCAGAAATTTCACTCTCCGGAGCCCAGGCTGTGGAAATGGTTAAGCTTCGTCATGCCAGAAGAGAGCCCTACAATCTCATTATTGTAGACTGGAAGATGCCTGATATGGATGGTGTAGAAACAACAAGACGGATTCGAGAGACAATTGGGAATGAAAGTGCAATTATAATTCTTACTGCCTATAACTGGGATGATATTCTTGACGAAGCTCTGGAAGCGGGTGTGGACAGCTTTATTGCAAAACCAATCTTCAGCGGAACTTTGATTGATGAGTTTAAAAATGCCCTTAAGAAGAAAAAGGCAAAAAGTCTCCCGGAAAAATCAAAGGCTGTTCTTGAAGGAAAGAGAGTTCTTCTTGCAGAGGATATGGAAGTGAATGCTCAGATTATGATTGAAGTCCTGAAAATGAGGGAGATTGAAACAGAACTTGCCGAAAACGGAAGAATTGCCCTGAAAATGTTTGAATCTCATGAAGAAGGTTACTACGATGCCATTTTGATGGATATGAGAATGCCGGAAATGGACGGACTTGAAGCGACTGCCGCAATACGTAAGCTTGACCGCAAGGATGCAAAAAAAATTCCAATTATTGCCCTGACTGCCAATGCCTTTGATGAGGATGTTCAGAGAAGTCTTCAGGTCGGATTGAATGCCCATTTAAGCAAACCTGTTCAGACGGATGTTCTTTTTGAAACTCTCGAAGGATTGCTTTAACCTATTGATTAAAGCTTTTCTTTTTGATAATATCTTTGCTACACGTAAGCTAGAATGCTTTGGGCCTTTAATCCCCGTTTTATGTCCAGAGACTTCGGTTTATGTCAGTCGGTGTAAGACAGATTTCAGTTTCCTTAGGTCTGCAGCACTCGGTGAATATTTTTGTAATCATTAATTGAGGTATTACATGTACGCAACTATTGAATTTAAAGGAAAACAGTACAAAGCAGAAAAAGGTGTTGTACTTACAGTTGATAAGCTTGACGCAGAAAAAGGTACAGCAATTGACATCGATACAGTTCTTCTTGTAAGCGATGGTGATAAAATCAGTGTTGGTGCTCCTTATGTTAAGGGTGCTAAAGTAAAGGTTGTTGTTGAAGATTCTTTCCGCGACAAGAAAGTTTTGGTTTTCAAATACAAGTCTAAGAAAGACTATCACCGTACTATCGGTCACAGACAGAACTATACTAAAGTACGTGTTGAAGATATCGTAATCGCATAATAAAGGAGACTACAATGGGAAGAACTAGAGGTGGAAGCGGTGCCAAAAACGGCCGCGACGCAAATCCAAAAAACTTGGGTGTAAAAAAATATGCAGGTGAGTTTGTTACAGCTGGTTCAATCATTTTGACTCAGCGCGGAACAAAATTCTACCCTGGAAATAATGTAAAGAAAGCCGGAAACGACAGCCTTTATGCTGTTGCAGACGGTACAGTTGTTTACCACGACCGTATGAATCACAAATACGTTTCTGTAAAAGCTGCTGAGTAGTTTACATATTTTTTGAATGCAGGAAGCCCGGTGATTGAATGACCGGGCTTTTTTTATCACTTGATTTGCAGGTTATTGCCTGCTTTTTTTCGGACTGGATTTTTA
>ODAI010252055.1_pt1 | contig 42551 bp, 33 predicted proteins | sample 1539321 | NCBI WGS metagenome assembly ODAI01 (sample SAMN02144231, study PRJEB22623) | gut metagenome | biome: sheep rumen | host: Ovis aries | place: New Zealand
CGCGACAGAATCAAGGAAATTCAGTCAAAGGAAACCGCCCTCTCCTTAAAAGATTTGGCGGTGAACGGCAAAGATTTGATTAAGGCGGGAATCCCAGCGGGGAAAAAACTCGGGCTTATTCTGAACGAACTTTTTCAGTGCGTGCTTGACGACCCGAACATGAACGAAAAAGAAAGATTGCTCACCGTCGCGAAGAATATCGCAGGAATTTAAGCGATTTTTCAACAAACGAAAAAAAACGACTCAGGCATAAAAAAAACTCCCAAGTAAAACTTAGGAGTTCAGCGGCAGAAGGGAGTCGAACCCTCGTCATCAGCTTGGAAGGCTGAGATAATGAGCCGTTATATGACTGCCGCAAAATGTAACAATATTATAGCAAAGCAGAATAATTGTGTCAACTATTTGGCATCATTTATCTGCTGATTTTCTGCATTTTCTTTGCCAGAAACATTCTGAACGCAGGCAGACGGGATACGGATTGTCGGTGGAAGGCCATACTTTTCTCCCGTATATTTGCGGTACCAGTGCTCCCGGTAAGTCCAGCCGTCAGCGGTCGTCAAAGTTTTCTTATCAATTGAAAGCCGCCAGCCCCCGTCTCCGTTATCAGAGTGAAGGATGGTGTCCGTCATAAGAGCCTTCGGGTCAGAAGGGGAAGCAATATTTTCGATTTTACCCAGAGTAATGAATACCGGAGTCTCATTTGTCTCAGGGGCCAGAATCCAGAGGCCATAGAGTTCCGGATTTACATAGACAAACTGCACCGCCTGTTTTTCCAGTCCTTCCGGCAAGACAAGGTTGTCCATATTTGTTTCCGGAAGAATTTCAAAGGTCATACGGGAAGTTTCTTCATCATAGGATACTTTTGGCGTATTCGTCATGAAAAAATCTCCATAACCTTTGACCGGTCTGATGGAAATTTCATTTGATTCAATGCCGGCTATATTTTTCTGGTCGTAGGACGTCTGGTCAGGATCATTCAAGAGGCGGAAGTTGCACTTGTAATCATATTTTTTACCAGCTTCTACAAAATAATCAGTAATCTCAATCATTTTACCCCGGGTACTTTTTGCAGAATCATTTTCTCCCCAGGCCTGATAGACCAGCTGATATTCAGCATCACCTTCTGCTCTGCGATAGAGATTTACAGCCGTTGTTTTTGCGGGCAGTGTGACACTCAGAACGGTGTCTCCGTTTTCATTTGAAAGCGGAATTATCTTTCCCAAAGACGCTAATACTTTTTCATCAAGTTCAGGTTCCGCTTCTTCAACCTGGGGCTCCGGATTTTCTGACACCTGACTTTCTGCTGCTTTTTTAGAACTGCCGCAAGAAAGGAAAAATATAGAGAGAAGGGAACTAACAATCAAACATGTCTTTTTCATGGAATAACTCCTGACTTACATTTTAAGTACTTCTTTCAATAATTGCAATATTTGCATATTGTTTTTATGTAATGAAGAATGATATAATAGAAGTCTACCATTTGGAGGTATAATTAAAAATGGATTTTCGTCTTAAAGAAAGGGGGACTACAGTAAGCCGTGAAATCATCGGTGGCATTACTACATTTCTGGCAATGTCATACATTCTTGCTGTAAACCCTGGCATTCTATCTGAGTCAGGCCTTGAGTGGGGTGCAGTATTCTCCGCTACCGGCATTTCCGCTGCCATTGCAACCCTTGTTATGGCATTCTGTGCAAACCTGCCGATTGCCCTTGCACCAGGTTTAGGCTTAAATGCATTCTTTACTTACACGGTTGTTAAGAGCATGGGCTATACACCGGCTTTTGCTTTGACTGCAGTTCTGGTAGAAGGAATTCTTTTTATTCTGCTTTCAATTTTTGGCGTCCGTTCCTTGATTATAGAATCAATTCCACGCTCACTCAGAAAGGCTGTCGCCGTTGGTATCGGACTTTTTATCGCCCTGATTGGCCTCACAAATGCTGGAATTACAGCAGGAGATACAGGAACCCTTATCGGTTTTGTTGATTTTGACAGAAACCATACAACGGCAATTGTTGCAATGATCGGTCTGATTATTACCATTGCCCTCTACATGCTGAGAGTTCCCGGTGCAATTCTCATCGGCATTATCATTACAACATTGATCGGCATTCCCTTTGGCGTAACAAGCATTCCTGACAATTTCAAGCCTTTTTCAACACCAAAGACACCGCATCTTTTTATGTTTGAATGGCAGAATGTTTTAACATTTAAGTTTTTTGTTGTTTTCTTTACTTTCCTTTTTACTGATTTGTTCGACACAATTGGAACCCTTTTTGGCGTTACAGAGCAGGCTGGACTTGCTTCCCGCGAAAAAGGTATTGTCGGCGGACGCCGTGCTTTGATGGCTGACGCGATCGGAACGGTTATCGGTGCCTGTCTCGGTACCTCTACCGTAACAAGTTATGTTGAAAGTTCTTCTGGTGTTGCAGCTGGTGCCCGCACAGGTCTTGCATCAGTTGTAACAGCCTGTCTTTTCCTTGTTTCCCTCTTTTTGAGCCCGCTCTTTGCCCTGATTCCTGCGGCAGCAACTGCACCGGCTCTGATTTTCGTTGGCTTTTTGATGATGAGCTCTGTAATGGACATCAACTTCAGGGATCCGGTGGAAGGTATCCCGGCTTTCATTACGATTATCGTTATGCCTTTTGCATACTCCATCGCAAAGGGTATTCAGTTCGGAATGATTGCCTTTGTACTCTGCAACATCTTTGCAAAGAGAACAAAGGCGATTCCACTTGTTACATGGATTGTAACGGCACTTTTCATTGCTGATATTGTATTTGAGGCGGTAAACTAAACATTATGGCAGAAGAAAACTACGTACGCCCTACATGGGATGAATATTTTATGGAGGTCTGCCGCACGGTGGCAAAACGCGCTACCTGTGACCGGGGACGCAGCGGATGTGTCATTGCCCGCGACAATCAGATTCTTGTGACCGGCTACGTAGGAAGCCCTGCCGGCTTACCACATTGTGACGAAGCAGGTCACCTCATGCGGAAGGTTATCCACACAGACGGAACAATCAGCCAGCATTGTGTTCGTACCGTTCATGCAGAACAGAATGCAATCTGCCAGGCCGCAAAACGCGGTATTTCCATTGACGGAGCAACAGTCTACTGTAAAATGACTCCCTGTATGACCTGCGCCATGCTGATTATAAACTGCGGCATTAAACGCGTCGTCTGTGAAAAGCACTATCACGATGAAGAAGATTCCCTGAGGATGTTCGGGGAAGCGGGTATAAAAATTGAGCACCTTGAAGACGAGGTGCAGCAATACAAAGACATGTAAACTAAAAAAATTGAGCCGCCATTTCTGGCGGCCCATTTTTTTCAGCTAGAGGTTAGCCAAAAGCCAGTCCTTAAAGCTGTCGTAATTGTTTTCCATAGGAATTGATTTATCTTCGAGTTTCAGGACACGTTCAAGCGCTTCCGGGATAAGTGGCTCCCTGCCGATTGCCTGTGTAACGGTTGCGCCAAACTTTGCAGGATGAGCTGTTTCCAGAATGATACCGACTGCTTTTTTGTCCAGAACGGCATCTGCCCAGGAGGGAAGGTTGGGGGTAAGGCCAGGCTTTGTGTAGTCACCTTTATTTCCTTCTTTAAGCGACTTAAGTGCACCTGTACGGATATCATCCCATCCCTTCCAGCCGACAGCACCATGAGGATCAATTGTATATCCCGTGCGTTCAAAACAATGCTTGATTGACTTTATGATGCCGTCATTATCCAGCCAGTAAGATGCAAAAAGCTGACGAACCTCTTCCAGAGAGTACATTGAAATGATGCGCTCATAGTTACTGGGAGCGCCAACATCCATTGCATTTGCATATGTTTCTACGGAAGGGCGGGCCTGATAATTTCCGGTTGCAATCCAGTCAGGAACAGTGCGGTTAGTGTTTGTAGCTGCAACAAAACCAGTGATGGGAGCACCCATTTCACGGGCAATTAGACCGCTAGTAAGGTTACCGAAGTTTCCGCTTGGAACAATCATGATGATTGCGGGTGACTCAATTTTATTTACACGCCAGCTCATATTTCTGACTACAAGTGCTGAATACATATAGTAGAAACTCTGTGGCAGCAGGCGGGCAATATTAATGGAATTTGCAGAGGAAAGGCGGAGTTTTGCTCTCAATTCCTTGTCTGTAAAGGCTGTCTTTACAAGCTTCTGACAGTCATCAAAAGTTCCCTTAACTCTGAGGGCACGAACATTGCCGTCAAAAGTAGAAAGCTGTTTTTCCTGCAGGGGACTGATTTTTCCATCAGGATAAAGAATCGTTACATCAAGACCGGGCACATTGTGAAATGCACTGCCGACAGCACTGCCTGTGTCTCCGCTTGTTGCAACGAGGATATGAAGTTTTGTATCTTCGCCCCGGTTAAAATATGACATAACGCGGGCCATAAAACGAGCGCCAAAATCCTTAAAGGCACAGGTTGGACCATGGAAAAGTTCAAGCACATAGGCAGTCGGGTCTACAGGAACAACCTTTGCCAGGAAGGGGTATGCGTCCTGAATAATTGCACTCAAATCGGCATCAGGGATTTCACCCTTAACATAGGGTTTTGCCATTTCAAAGGCTATATCCCTAAAACTTGGCTCTGTAGTCCGGTTGATGAATTCCTTGTCAAGTTTGGGGAATTCGACAGGAATATAGAGACCGCCTGTTTTTTCATTCATACCGCTCATGACGGCTGTCTTAAAGTCGGTCTTAACTGTTTTATCTCTTGTGTCTGTGTAAATCATATGCTTTTCCTTATGTTAGAGTCCGTAATATACGGCATCTGCAATCTGTTTTGCCAGTTCAGAACGGGCTTTGGGCAGAACATTCCAGTCCTTTGCGTCACTTGCAGTGGCTGTCTTGACTGTGTGGTAGAGTACAGAACCGTCTTTCATGTTCAGACAGGTAACATCAGCAAGCAGAGTGCAGGTATAACCGCCGTCAATCTGTGTGATGACCTGTTCATATTTTACCGTTCCAAAAATCAAATATGCGGAAGAAGTTCCAATCATGGGCTTTGCGGCGGCATAGACTGTATCTTTATTGCCAGAGATGACTTCCTTAGTGAAGTCAATATTTCCCACGCGGACAAAGCCTTTTTTCATCATTTCCGTGAGCAGATTTGAAGATGAAACTGAATTATTGGTAATCGGAGTTCCGTTCTGGGCATAATCAACAAGGGCAATACAGCCGCCGGACTGCAGGAGATTGGTGCGTACCTGATAGGCTGCACTTACACCGGCAAGTTTGGCCGCAGCAGCGATATCTTCATTTGTCATGTCTCCTGACGGAAAAATCATAACGGTATCATTGACGGCAATTTTTGGAACGGGCGGAGTAAAATTTGCCGTACCATTGGCGTTGGAATTGATTTTGACTTCTCCGTACTGAACGACTTCATCTTTTTTTGAAACCGGATACTGTACGGTAAGCTCAACATTTTCTGCCGGAGTACCGTCCGCAGATTTAGTCACTTTTACGCTGAAAGGAGAGGGAAATGCCCGGCCTTTTGTCGTGGGCTTGGGAGCAGAAACCAGTTTAAGTGAAAGTCCGTCGATTTTATTTTTATACAGATCATAATCGGAGGAAGTCACTGTCTCAGGAGAAGACACTTCCGGTGTCTCTGTAACACTTTCCTGCTGAACTTCAGCAGCTTCATTTGCCTCTGTTACGGACGAGGTTGTTCCACAAGATATAATAAGCAGCGATGCAGCTGCAGTAGTAAGCGCAAGAACTCTTTTGTACAATTTCATTGTATAAATCCCCACATTTCTGAATTAAGATAGTATATTGGAAAAATACATTCTATTCAATAATGTCGGCAAAAAAAGCATAAATGTTAATATTGCCTAATTCCACACAAAGTCCTACAATCAGAAACATGCGAGCGACAATAGCGAAAATCTATACGAATAATCTGAGACACAATCTCATTCAAATAAAAAATAGACTTGCCCCAAAAACTAAAATGTGCGTGGCGGTAAAGGCAAATGCATACGGGCACGGGGCAGTGGAATGTGCAAAAATCGCCCTTGAATGCGGTGCTGACTTTCTTGCAATTGCAGCCATAAGCGAGGGAATTGAACTGAGGGAAGCAGGAATCCAGGCTCCTCTTTTACTTTTAAGTCTCTGTCAGCCGGAAGAAATGGATGATCTTGTCGAAAATGACATTACACCCTTTGTATTTGACGCAGACTACGCCGACCTTGTAGCCGCTGCAGTAAAGAAGGCTGAAAGGAAAAACTATCCCGTACACCTTGCAATTGATACAGGCATGGGACGCATAGGCTGTTATCCCGAAGATGCCGCAAACCTTGCCCGCCATATTATTTCCACAGGCTGTCTTGAACTCGGCGGCATGTGCACTCATTTTGCCGTTTCCGATTCACCGGCAGAGGAAGACGACGCTTACACGGCAAGACAATTTGCACGCTTTACAGAAGCCATTGAAAATGTAAAGGCCGCGGGAATCAATCCAGGAATCTGCCACTGCTGTAATTCTGCCGCCACACTGGAAAAACCTGAATATCACCTTGACATGGTTCGTCCCGGTATTATTGTCTACGGCTACTATCCTGACGGAAAGCCCCGCACATATTATGAAGAAAAAAAGATTTCGGTAGATTTGAAGCCCGTAATGGCCCTGATGACAAAAGTGCTTTCAATCCGCCCGATTAAAAAAGGCATGTCCGTTTCATACGGGCACACATGGACGGCAAAAGAAGACACCATGACGGGAGTTCTTCCCATAGGATACGCAGACGGACTTTTCAGAAGGCTTGCTCCTCATCTGCAGGTTGCCGTAAAGGGAAAGGCATATCCTGTACGCGGACGAATCTGTATGGACCAGTGCATGATTGACACAGGTAATGACCCGGTGGAACGGTGGAGCGATGCCGTACTTTTCGGGCCAGAAGAGAGCGGGGCAGTGCTGACGGCTCAGGAACTTGCTGATGCTACCGGCACTATTTCTTACGAAATCACCAGTACAATAACAAAAAGAGTTCCGCGCGTATTCGTAAACCAGTAAAATTTTAAGCCTGATATTCCTGCAGGATTTTTTTTACTTCCGCAAGCAGATAGAAGGAGCCGGTTACCAGCAGCGGAATGCCGGCTTTTTCTGCATTATCCAGGGCTTCATGAATCGCTGCCACAAAATCTTCCCGGCAGATATATTTTAAGCCCGCCTCATCAAAAGCCTCTGTAAGGGCTGTAAGATTGCTTTCTTTAACAGCCCCCGGCTTAGTTAGCGTAATACGGGAAAAACCTTTTGAAAACAGGGGTGCAATGTCTTTCATATCCTTGTCGGCGGCACAGGCAAAAAGCAGGTGAGCATCACTTTCTCCAAAAAGAGACCTGAATGTTTCCAGTGTAAAAGTTACGCTGTTTACCGTATGGGCTCCATCAAGTATAACGAACGGTCGTTTTTGGCTTTCATTTTTTTCACATTTTTGCGTTTTTTTCAGGGAAATTACTTCAAATCTGCCCGGAAGAAGGGCTTTTTCCAGTCCTTTTTCGATAAAAGTCTCATCCAAATCAGGAATTGCAGTTTTTACCGCTACCGCCGCCAGGGCTGCATTTTCCGCCTGAAATGCTCCTAACAAACGTAAGTCAGCATGTATGGGACGGCGGAAAAGTGTAGATGAAATCACCGTCTTCATAATGGCAGATTTTTTACTGTCATTTTCAAAGGAAAAGCAGCTCTGTATCTGTGTCACTTCGTCTATAAAACAAATTTCTGCATTTTTTTTCTTTGCGACAGTTTCAAAGACAGACCTGGCTTCCGCCTTTTGTCTGGAAACTACAAGCGGTACTCCTTCCTTTATGATGCCTGCCTTTTCACCCGCAATTTCTTCAATCGTGTTTCCTAAAAATTCCCTGTGCTCAAGTTCAATAGGCGTAATACAAGTCACCTTTGGCAGAACCACATTGGTTGCGTCCAGTCGTCCTCCCAGACCAGTTTCCAGAACCATGTAATCACTTTTCGCTTCACGGAAACAGAGAAAAGCGTAGAGAGTCACCAGTTCAAACCAGGTAATTGCCCGTCCTCCGGGAAGGCTGTCAGCAGAAAGTCCTGAGATTTTCTTTCGCAGCTCGTCAGCCGCTTTTTTATAGACATCTTCTGCAAAAGGACCGTGTGCTGAACCAATTCGTTCTACAAAATCAAGGATGTGAGGAGAAGTATAGAGTCCGCTTTTATAGCCTGCCGCATCCAGAATCGATGCAATCATTGCAGAAACAGAGCCTTTCCCCTTGGAACCTGCAATATGAAAAGCAGGGGCACTTTTCTGGGGCTCATCAAAAAGAGAGCACAAATACTGCATGGTATCCAGCCAGAAAATATTTTTTTTTGGATTACGCTCAAAGTTCAAATAATCATCCAACCAGACCTGTAAATCATCAAGACAAGCATACTGTGACATGGCATTGAGTATAGCGATAACGCTGAAAAATGAAAATCCAAATACAGGCAATTTACAGAAAAAGATTTCTTATGATATAATGAAAATTGTATAAACATATATCTGAGGTATGTATGAAAAAATCATTAACAACGAGCATTGCCTGTCTGGGAATTGCGGTCATGGCAATCTGTCTTACAGGTGCAAAAAAAACAAAGCAAGATCTGAAGGAACCTGTTAAAAACAAAGACGGACTTATAGAACTGTCCATGTGGTATGGTGGAACCGTCAGTGAGGCAGGAGAACCGCCCCGCAACTGGATTGCTTATGACATCATACGCAAAAAACTTGGCATAGAACTTAAACTCACCATGCTGCCTTCAAGTACGCATGACAGAGACGCCAAATTGAATGCAGCAGCCGCGGCAAAACAACTGCCGGATATTTTTACCGTAAACCGTGAACCCTGGCTCAACATGATTAAAAACGGCATGCTGGCAGAAGTAGATGACATGTATGCTATGATGCCAACCCGCACAAAACTCATGTTCGACAAAAACAGCATACAGTACACGACAGTAAACGGACACTCCTACGGCTTTGCCACCCCTGGTTCAATTCCCCGCAATGAGGGTGTCGTCATCAGAAAAGACTGGCTGGACAAACTGAAGCTTCACGTACCGGTTACTACAGAAGACTTTATGAAAGTCATGAGAGCCTTTACCTACGACGATCCCGACAGAAACGGAATAGATGATACCTGGGGCTATGGAGCCTTTATCGAACTGTACACACATCAGGAAGGTCTTGGCCGCCGTTTTGAGCCGATTATGGGAGCCTTTGGAGTTGCAGGAACCTGGAGCATGCAGAAAGAGCATCCCGGTCTCAATGTTCTCCGCCCTGAATATTTTGAAGCCCTTTCTTATGTAAAACAGATGGCAAAGGAAAAAGTCATAGACCCCAACTGGATGGCCTACAAAAAGGACGATTTCCGGGCTGCCTGGAAACAGGGAAGATTCGGCATCATGAGAGAACAGAATGCCGCCCTTGCCGCAGAAGGAAACTACAAACCCTTTGATAAAAACTTCCCCAACGGAGAGTGGATTGTCATTAATCCGCCTACAGGACCTCACGGTGACTGCTCAACAGGCTGTTTCATACAGGGCTACCGTATCACCTCAATTAGCAAAAATGCCATAAAGGCCGGAAAAAAAGAAGCCATTGCCCGTCTGTTTGAATGGATGAGCAGCGAGGAAGGTTACTATCTTCTCGGCTGGGGTGTAGAAGGCGTAAATTATGTAAAGAATGAGCACGGAGTTCCCGTAGTTGACGGTCTGCCTGATCCAAAAAAAGGATTTTCAAAAGCTACCGTTCAGCCGCTTTTTCAGCTCAGTGCCTACGTCTTTTACAACGGTCCTATTGAACTATATTCCCGCTATCCCACTTACATTACGGAATATTCCCACAAAAAAATGTCTGCGCTGGATGTATTGAACCAGATGGACAAACTTCCCTATACGCCTGCAATCGGCTCAGACGCAATGCCGGCACCAAATGCAGACTTAAAGCGTTTCTTTGAACAGGGGCTTCTGGAATTCATCACGGAAAGACGAGAACTTACCAGGGATAACTGGAATCAGTGGATAGAAGACTTTAAGAAAGTCGGCGGAAAAAAATGGAACGATGACGGAATTGAGTACGCCAAAAAAAACAATCTGTTGTATTAGTTCGTAAGATTTGCTAAAATCCTTGTAGACTTTACTACAAGGATTTTTTATGTCAGAAGAGTTTGAAACAAATACAGATAAAATACTCGCCGAAGCAATGCGCGTAAGCGAAAAAATCGAAGCCGACATTGCAGTCAATCCAAAAAAATACAGGGTCCTTACCGGAGACCGCCCCACAGGAAGACTCCATATCGGACATTATTTCGGCTCCCTTAAAAACCGGGTTCGCCTTTCAAAAATGGGCGTTCCTACAATGATTTTGATTGCAGACTATCAGGTTCTGACAGACCATGATGCCTACGACAAAATCAGCGAAAACACAAAGCAGCTGGTCATTGATTACCTTGCGGCAGGCATTGAGCCGGGAGAAGATGTCTTTATCTATCCCCACAGCCATGTTCCGGAAGCCAACCAGTTGATGATTCCCTTTCTTACACTGGTTACAAATCCTGAACTGAGCCGTAACCCCACTGTAAAAGATGAGATAGAAAAATCTACAATTCCTCTGAATGCAGGCATGTACACCTATCCCGTACACCAGGCCGTAGACATTCTTTTCTGCAAGGGAAATGTCGTTCCCGTAGGAAAAGATCAGCTTCCTCATCTGGAAATGGCACGCGTAATTGCCCGCAGATTCAACAACAAATTCTGCAAAAACGCAGAGCCTGTTTTCCCGGAGCCCCATGCACTGCTTTCAAAGACACCCATGATTATGGGTCTTGACGGAAGCGCAAAGATGAGCAAGTCACTGGGAAATACAATCATGCTTTCTGCCAGCGAAGATGAAACTGCAAAACTGATTAAAAAGGCAAAGACTGACCAGGACCGCCATATCGCTTACGATCCCAAAAACCGTCCGGAAGTGGCAAATCTTCTGCGTATCATATCTCTTTGTACAGGAGAAGCCCCGGAGCTTATTGCAGAGCGCATTGGAGACGGTGGCGGCGGCATGTTAAAATCAACACTTACAGAAGCCTTAAACGAAGAACTGCGCCCCCTGCGTGCAAAGCGTGCAGAACTGGAAAAGCAGCCTGAACTTATCAGACAGGTTCTGCTTGAAGGTGTAGAAAAGGCGAGGGCTATTGCAAGGCAGACACTTGAAGAAGTCCGCCATGTAATGAACATGGAAATCTAACACTTTTTTGCCAGATTTCCCGCCACCAGGAGCAGTTTTTCCCGTTCGTTCATTGCGGGGTCATCCAGTACACACTGAAAGAGTTCGTTCAGAATGCGGCCAAGCTGCTTTCCGGCGGGAATGCCAATGTTCATTAAATCTTTTCCGTTTACGGCAAGGTCTTTGAGGCTGCGGGCTGATTTTTCTGCTTCCACTCTGGCAATGCGGTCTTTCAGTTCATTCAGGTTATGCACAGTCTCGCTTCTGGATGAAAGAGCTGCGCGGTGCATTCCGTAAATATCTGCATAGCGGAGCAGAAAAAGATTTTCCATATTTTCCAGACCGATACGCACGACAAAGCGTCTTACCGCGGCATCCGACCAGGCAGGCTCAAAAAAGAACATGTGATTTTTAATCAGGTGGCAGACTTCATCAATCTGGGCATTTGAAAATTTCAGGCGGAAGAGGACTCTTCTTGCAATTTCTTCAGATTTTGTCTCATGCCCGTGAAAATGAAAAAGTTCAAAATCCACGCCATCTATGAGCTTGTGTTCCACGGTGCGCGTATAGGTTTTTCCGACATCATGAAAGAGGGCTGCCAGACGCACAATAAGATTGTCTTCTGGCGCACCGTCACAGGCGTAGAGATTGTGGTCCAGTACATCAAATTCATGAAAACCACGGCAATCAGCCTGAACAAGGCCTCGCCCCGCAGCAAGTTCCGGTATAAAATAGGCCAGTATGCCGCATTCTTCCATGCGGTGCAAACCGGCAGAAGGCTGAGGCGACTTCAGCATCTTGCAAAACTCATCTCTAAAGCGTTCCAGAGAGATAGAGTGGATTTTTTCCTGTACTTCACTCTCTAAAATTGCTGAATATGTATCTTTTTGTATAACAAAATTAAGCTGACTGCTGAATCTGATTGCCCTTATCGGCCTCAAACCGTCTTCCAGAAAGCGGTCACGGGCTTTTCCCACAGTACGGATAAGCTTGTCCTTTATGTCTTTTTTGCCCTCAAAGGGATCCACAATACTTCCGTCAGCAAGAGATGCAGCGATTGCGTTCATGGTAAAGTCCCGGCGGCTCAAATCATCTTCCAGGCTTGCGTCAAAAGAAACCTTATCCGGATGCCGGCCGTCAGAATATCCTGCTTCCGTACGGTAAGTCGTTACCTCAATTTCTTTTTTCATAAAATGAACCGTCACCGTTCCATGGGCAATCCCCGTAGGAATAACCCGGTGAAAAATTCTCATGACATCTTCCGGCCTTGCATTTGTCGTTACATCCCAGTCTGACGCGGGCTTTCCCAAAAGCATGTCACGAACAGCACCGCCTACAAGATAGGCTTCAAAACCGTTTGCAGAGAAAATCTCATTCATTTTTTTGAGTTCAAGAGGAATTTTTACACGATTCATGCTATTATGGTATCAGAAAAGGATTTTTTTTACTATGCACATCGTCATTTTTACCGGAGGAGAAGCCCCGGAAGCAGACCTTACCAGAGAATATTTTTCTTTCCGCAAGGCAGATTATGTGATAGCCGCTGACTCAGGACTCCTCACATTCGGATTATATTCCAACCGCATGCCAGATTTTTTTAAGAGCCAGCCGGATGCAATCATAGGTGACATGGACAGTCTTGCAGATAAAAATGCCAGCCGGGAACTCGAAAAATATCCTCAGGAAGTCATACAAACCTTTATCGAAGACAAAGACTACACAGACACGGAACTCGCCCTGGAAAAAGCCCACAGCCTGCTATCCTCCGGCGATAAAAGCGGATCCTCATGGATTAGCCTTGTGGGCGCAGGCGGGGGAGCCAGGGCAGATCATTTTCTTGGCGTATTCGATTTGTTTTCTACCAGTCTGCGCCCGGATGCATGGCTTTGCGGACAGCAGACTTTCTGGTTTGCCCCGCAGAAGTCCCTCTTTAAAATCAGCGGCCTGTCTTTACGCGACATGATTTCCATTTCACGGACAAGTGCATCCAGAACAGGCGGAAAATTACATTCTGAGGGACTGTTATGGGAATACAATTCATTTCGCCCGGAAGGTATGCCCAGCATCAGTAACCGCATTTCGCCGGCTTTTTTTGAAGACAAAAAGCCCGTCAGCATAGAAGTGCGTTCAGGCCAATTCGTACTGATTCTGCCCACTCACGCTCAGGTAAGGCGAAACTAATACCCCAGGGAAAGCAAATCTACAGTGCGGGCAAAAATTGCAAAGGTAAGAGACAAAAGAAAAATAATGCCATAAGGAATCATCCTGAAGAAAAAGCCGGGATTTTTCCAGGTAAGGGCATAAAAGAGACTTTCTCCCATTCCGGCGGCACAAAAGAGGGCCAGAGCGATGGCAGAAATAGTCATACCCCAGAGAATTATTTTGATGTTTGACTCCAGAAAATGCTGGGTATTTCCGGAAATATAATACAAAATAAGTGCGACAGTCTGCAGACTCAGAAAAATGACGGCACGACGATTCAGGCGGAGCAGGACAGGAAGCCGCTTTTTGGAAACTTTCTGTTCAGCGTGAGAATCTAATCTTGAATCATCAGCCTCTTTAGGGGTATACTGTTCATCACTCATATTTTTATTATACATAAAAGGACCCTTATGAAAAAGATACTGAAGAAAATATTTATCACACTGCTGTTTCTGATTCTCGCAGGAGGCGCCGCATTCTACTTTGGCTGGGTACAATTCAAGGTAGATACAGATTCATACGGCGTATTGATTTCAAAGACAAGCGGTGTACATCCCGTTGTTATAGAAAAAGGTATATTCTGCTGGAGATGGGAGCCTCTTATCCCCACAAACGCAAAACTCCTTACATTCAAAGTCAAACCCCAGACTTTTAACAAAAGCGTAAGCGGTACGCTGCCTTCCGCAGAAGTCTATGCCGCACAGATAAAGGGAACGCCAGACTTTGCCTATCATTTTGATTTTGCCATCACGCTTTCCCTTGCAAAATCATCTCTGCTCAAAAAAGCCGGAGCATCTGAAATCACATCCGAAAGCGACGTCAATGCCTGTCTTGACCGCACGGCAGACCGTATTGCAGAAAAAGTCGCCCAGTACCTGATTGCAGAAAGCGCCCGGGATCCTGCAGCCATCGCCCTGAACAGAGATACCGACCAGCTGATTTCTGCCATCGGCCTTTCAGATGAAAGTCTGGACGGGGCTGAAGTGTCAGGCATTTTTATCAAAGATGCAAAAATCCCCGACATCACTCTCTACAACCGGGCCAAGCAGACCTACCTGTCATTCCAGGATTATGTAGATGAAGCCCTCACAAAATCTGCCCAGCATCAGGCTGATACCATTCTTTCCGATAACCGCGCGGTAAGCCGTCTGACACAGATTGGCGAAACCCTCAAAAAATACCCGGATCTGGCTGAAATCCTCAAGAGCGGCGATTCAGCAGACTTCATCAAATCACTTAACGCAGGCGCCGCAGGCAGTGCAGAGTAGCGGAGGAAAGAAAATGAACAAGAGACTCTACGGCCTTCGTGGCGCTTCGGGTGCAGAAAACACAAAAGAATCCATTCAGAAAGGCGTAACCGACATGTGCCGGGCCCTTTTTGCAGACAATAAACTTTCTCCCGATGACATCGTTTCCATTCATTTTACACTCACCAGGGATTTAACGGCCCTTAACCCGGCCTTTGCCCTGCGCCACGGAGACACAGGCATTGATGTAAGTAACTGCGCTCTTTTTGCATCTCAGGAAGCATACATCGAAAATTCCCCCACAGGAATGATACGGGTTCTTGTACACGCATACATGGAAGAGGGCTCTAAGCCAAAACACGCCTATGTAAACGGCGGAGAAAAACTTCGTCCAGATTTTGCAAGAAAATAATGAAAAATACAAATAATGCGCTTGACAAAATAATCTGCTTTCTGCTATAGTGATTTACGTTCCGCTGGAACATCTGCTGCTTTAGCTCAGCTGGTAGAGCACGTGATTTGTAATCTCGGGGTCGTGGGTCCAAGTCCTACAAGCAGCTAAAAAACGGGGAGTTTCCCGAGTGGTCAAAGGGGACAGACTGTAAATCTGCTGGCTCCGCCTTCGTAGGTTCGAATCCTACACTCCCCAAAAGGGTCTTGAGTTTTTGCTTGAGACCCTTTTATTTTTCCTGCATGGCAGCCAGTGAGGTGCTTATGGCTTTTTATGACGACGGACTTCATTTTTCCTGCCAGCGATGCTCAAACTGCTGCCGGATTGACCCTGGCTTTGTATATCTCTCCCAAACTGATTTGACAAATCTATGCCAAAAGTTTAAAATGACGGTGAAAGAATTCGTCAATGTCTATTGCCGGTGGGTTCAATACTATGACAATACCGAAGTTCTTTGCCTGAAAGAAAAAACAAACTACGACTGCATTTTGTGGAACAATGGTTGCACCGCTTACGAAGCCAGGCCGGTTCAATGCTCCACTTTTCCGTTCTGGTCATGGATTCTCGAAGACAAGGGGCAGTGGAGGGCTTGTTCCGAAGATTGTCCGGGCATCAACAATGGTCGCCTGTGGACAAAAGAAGAAATTGAAGAACAGCTCAAAAGTTATGAACAAAATCTGCCGATACATAGAAATGAATTAACGATGGAGTCAGGTCAGTGAATATTCATTTTTGGGGTGTCCGTGGTTCGCTTGCAGCACCGCTTACTCCCCAGCAGGTACGTGCAAAAATCTCGGCAGCAATTCAACGCATTCAGGTTAAAGATGTAGCCTCGGAAGATGCAAAGGAACGTTTTATTGCGTCCCTGCCGGCATGGATTTACGGTACGGCCGGAGGAAATACTGCCTGTCTCGAAGTAACAACTGCGGATGGCCGGAAAATAATTCTGGACGCAGGTACGGGAATCCGTGTAATGGGAAAGTACGGAGAACCGCCGGAAAACCACACCTACAACATTCTTTTTTCACACTTTCATTGGGATCACATTCAGGGACTTCCTTTTTTTGAACCCCTCTATGTAAAAGACACCGTACTCAACATTTTTTCTCCCTTCAAAGACATGCATTCCTATCTGGTAAAACAGATGGAAGCTCCCTATTATCCGGTTCCCATGGAATCATGTACCAAAAACATTAATTACACTGTCATAGATGAATTAAAGCCTTTTAACATCGGCAGTGCAGAAGTCCGCGCCATAAAGATGTCACACCCGGGCGGTTCTTACGCATATTCCCTGGTTGAAAACGGACACAAATTCATCTATGCCACAGACGTAGAATTGAATCACCCGGATTTTGTCCGCACGAAAGAACATGACGAATTTTTCAGTAATGCAGACATTCTGGTCATTGACTCACAATACACTGTAGAGGAAGCCTACACAAAGCAGGGCTGGGGACATTCTGCATTCTGTTATGCCATCGACTTTGCCGTTGCATGGAAAGTAAAAAAACTCTTTCTTTTCCATCACGACCCCATGTATGACGACCGCAAACTGAATTCTATCCTGCAGTCTGCCAACTGGTATGCAGATTACAGCGCCAGAAATGCCGTAAAGGTTGAGCTGGCAACGGAAGGTCTGGAACTCAAACTATGAACTTTGACTCACTGCTGCTGAGCGATGTTGAAGATTTACACCTGACGTATGAATTTTCAAAAAGAGAACTGCGGATTTTAGCCCGTACACTCCGACAGTATCAGGATAAAATTCCTGAGGGTCTGGAAGATTTTGCGGCCGCAGTGGAAAAAGCTATATACAATTCTATGTCTATTGACGAGGCTGAAGCGTTTTACTCATGAAAAAGTCTTCTGGAAAAATTGCAATCATTTCTATGTGTGCAATCTCCCTGCTCTTTACACTTATGGCGGCCGGTTTTGCACTGAACCTTTATCTTTCTTCACCCCTTACTTCGGAAGAAAAAGCATACTCCGAGCGGATAGAAATTCCATCAGGCACATCAGTGCATACGGTCGCATCACGTCTTGCAGAGAAAAAACTGATCCGATCAGCAGGTCTTATGTACCTGACAGCCCGCTATCCCTCTGTATTTTTGAGGAAAAAGTCTTTCGCACTTAAATCAGGCGTTTACACTGTTTCCAGCGCAATGACTCTGCATGAAATCATGGACTTGCTGGAATCGGGCAAGCAGGAATACATCAAGACAGTAATCCCGGAAGGCCTTACACTTACAAAAATTGCAGAAGAACTGGAAGAAAGGGGAGTCTGTGAGGCCGAGGCATTTATCAGCGCCGCAAGAGATACAAAACTGCTTTCAGATTATGGCATTCCCGCAGACTCTTTTGAAGGCTACCTCTTTCCTGAAACATATTTCTTTACTCCCGGAATGCAGGCAGAAAATGTCGTGAGCATGATGGCAGACACTTTTTTTGAGCGCGTGAAGGGATTAAGCATTTCTCCTCAGTATACAAAAGGCGGAAATCTTACTCCTGCAGAACTCCATAAAATCGTGACCCTGGCCTCCATTGTCGAACGTGAATACCGGGTAGACAGAGAAGCACCTCTGATCGCAAGCGTCTTTACCAACCGCATAAAGGCAAAGAGCGGCCTTTATTCCTGCGCAACAATCGAATACATCATCACTGAAATTTTAGGCCGACCTCATCCGGAAGTCATCACTTACGAAGACTTAAAACTGGACAGCCCATACAACACCTACCGCTGGGCAGGACTTACTCCGGGTCCCATTTCAAATCCGGGCATGATTGCATTACAGGCTGCGGCCAATCCGCCGGAAACAAACTATTTTTACTTTACGCTTAATGATGCCGCAGCAGGCACCCACACATTCACTGAGTCCATGGATTCTCACGCAAAGGCAAGCATCCAGTACCGGACAAAAAAGGCGGCAATAAAAAAATAAATGGCGGGTTTCATAAAGAAAGAAACAATTGACTCAGTAATCCACACCACTGACATAGTAAACGTGGTGGGAGAATATGTTCCCCTTACCAGAAAAGGGTCAACCTGGTGGGGTTGCTGTCCCTTCCACAAGGAAAAAACTCCCTCATTCTCCGTCACTCCTGACCGGAACATGTTTTACTGCTTTGGCTGCCATAAGGGCGGAAACGTCATCACTTTTGTCATGGAAATGGATAAGCTCTCTTATCCGGAAGCAATTGTCCAGCTGGCAAAACGCAGCGGAGTAGAAGTCCGCTACGAAGAAGGCTATAATCCCGAACTAATAAAAAAAGACACAACTAAAGAAGAAATCATACAGCTCTACGACCGCGTTGCAACAATGTTTCATTACCTGCTCACCCAGACGGAGGGCGGAAAATTTGCCCTGGATTACATTACAAAGCGCGGTCTTACGATGGAAACGATAGAAAAATTCAAACTGGGCTATGCTCCTGCAGACCGCCGCTGGCTTAAAAATTTTCTGCGCAAAAAGAATTTCAGCGACGACTTTCTTGCAAAATCCGGACTTTTCAGCCGCAACTATCCTGACGTAGCATTTTTCTCCGACCGCCTTATGTTCCCCATCTTTGACCGCCGGGGCCAGTGTCTTGCCATGGGTGGACGCCTGCTCAGGGGGGAAGGTCCCAAATATCTTAATTCGGGAGATTTGATTCAGTATCAGAAGGGAGAAACCCTCTACGCCTTTAACTTTGCAAAAAATGCAATCCGCCAGGAAAAGAAAGTTATTTTCTGCGAAGGATACATGGACTGCATTGCCTACCACCAGTGTGGCATTGAATACGCCGTCGCCCCTCTGGGAACAGCCCTTACGGAAGACCAGTTGAAACTGGTTCAGGGCTTTGCCGATACCATTCTGCTTTCTTTTGATTCAGACGGAGCAGGGCAGGCTGCAACCTGGAAGGCTATCCTCATGTGCCGCTCACATGGCCTGACGGTAAAAGTAATCAGACTCAAGGGAGGTAAAGATCCCGCCGAAATAATGCTGAATTTCGGAATTGAAACCTTGACGAATGATGTAAACAACGCTATAATAGATAACGATTATCTTTTGGATTCGCTGTCGCAATCATACCCGGTCGATACACCGGAGGGCAAAACAAAAGCATGTCTGGCTTTTTTCCCCTATGTTGATGCGCTCCAGACAGACATTCAGAAGGAATCAAGCCTAGAACAATTGGGGCAGAGGTTCAACCTTTCCCCAGAGGCGGTGCGCAGAGATTTTAACAATCGTGATAAGGTGCGAAGTCGCATGGAGCAGCGGCAGCAAAACGCGGTTCAAGTCAAAAATCAGGACATAAAACTGGATGCAGAATTACGTGCAATCCTGGCAGTCATCACCGATACAAGTCAGTTTGCTTTAATGCGCACAGAACTAACCGAAAACGATTTTGAAAATCAACTGGCAAAAAATTTATTCATTATTCTGGAAGAGTGTTATAGAGAGGGTGACGTTTCTTTCAGCACGATACTCAGTCATTGTGAAGATGAGAATGTACAGCAGATGATAACGAGAACCGTTGCATCCGGAGAATTCTCACAAAATACGAGCCAAATGGTTGCTGACGGTATCTGGCTGATAAAACGGAACAGTCTTGAAAAACAGAGGGATTCCCTGCTGAACAAAATCCGGGCGCTAAATCCTTCCACACAGGAAGATATGGCTCTGCTTAACCAACTCCTCGCTGAAAAAATGGATATCGATACAAAGTTAAACAAAAAGGATTGAGACATGGATCAAGAACTGGATCCCACAGTAGAAAAACTCCTGGAATATGCAAAAGACAAGCAGCTTATTTCATGGGACGAAATCATCGGTCACCTTGGTCAGGATTTCGTAAACTCCCCCAAGATGGAGGATGTATTGCAGCTTCTTACCCAGAACAATATTCAGGTCATGGATATGGAAGAAGAGGATGATCTTGACGATTCCGACGATGAAGATACCATGCCTGATGATGAAGATGCTGAAGTTGCAGATGAAGTAGACGATGAAAAGCCTCATCTTTTGAATACAGATAAGGAATCCAATGCCGAAGATCCTATCCGCCTCTATCTGCGCGACATCGGAAAGGAAAAACTTCTTACGGCAGAACAGGAAGTAACCCTCTCAAAAGAGATGGAAGACGGCGAAAACATCATTAAGAACGTCATCAAACAGTCCGGAATGATGATTCCCGAATTCTTTGCCCTTGCACAAAAGGCCTTTACCCGCATAGACATGCATGAACCTGGAAAAGCCCGCAAGGAACTCAACGAGGAAATGGCTGAAAAACGCCGTCTTAAGGGCTGCTACTCTGAATACCTCAAGCCGGTTCTGCAGGAAATGAAGCTGTACATGGCTCTCAAAAAACAGCTCTACGAGACCATTCAGAGCCAGGAAATTTTTGAAAATCCGCAGCTTCTGGAACTGAGGGAAAAGATTCTCCCCGAACTGAGAAAAACAGACATTCAGTCAGAAGAAATTGAATGTTTCAGCGGAAAATTTGTAGACGCAAAGCACAAGATTGACGAATATCACCACAAGCAGGAAAAACGCATGAAAGAACTGCGCATTTCCAGCCCGGCAGAACTCCGCAGTCTTGGCCGCCGCCTTGCAATTCACTCAGAAGCCTTAAAACTGGAACAGGAACTTGGCTTAAAGAGTGATGAAATCCGGGATATTTACACCCAGATTCAGAAAATTGACCGCAAGCTCCGCAAGATGGAATACGACTTCGAAAACAACGTAAGCGAAATTCTTGAAATGGAGAGGGAAATCGCCCGCGGACGCCGCATGATGGAAAAGGCAAAGAACCGCCTCATCAATGCAAACCTCCGTCTGGTAGTTTCCATTGCAAAGAAGTACACAAACCGCGGCCTGCAGTTCTTTGACCTGGTTCAGGAAGGAAACATCGGTCTTATCAAGGCTGTTGAAAAATTTGAATACCGCAAGGGATATAAATTCAGTACCTACGCAACCTGGTGGATTCGTCAGGCAATTACCCGTTCAATCTCAGACCAGGCACGCACAATCCGCGTTCCGGTACACATGATTGAGCAGATTAACAAAGTTGTCCGCGAAAGCCGCCAGCTCATGCAGAAGCTGGGCAGGGAACCGACTGATGAAGAAATCGCACAGCAGTTAGGCTGGCAGGTTACCCGCGTAAAGCAGGTAAAAAATGTTGCCCGCGAGCCGATTTCCCTTGAAACACCTATCGGTGAGGAAGAGGACAGCCAGCTGGGAGATTTTATCGAAGACAAGGAAGCAGAAAATCCCGCAAACCAGACAGAAAAGACCCTGCTTCGCGAGCAGATTCGCAGCGTACTCAACACACTGCCGCCGCGTGAACAGGAAGTTCTTAAAATGCGTTTCGGTCTGGATGACGGCTACAACCTTACCCTGGAAGAAGTCGGTCTGACATTCAATGTTACCCGTGAACGTATCCGCCAGATTGAAGCAAAGGCATTGCGCCGTCTCCGTCACCCGCGGCGGGCAAGCGGATTGAGAGACTTCCTAGAAACGTAATTCCGACAAACGGACAGAAAATCTTATGACTTTCTGTCCGTTTTGTTTTAACAGTATATAGACACAGATTATATTTTTTTGTAAAATAGTATGATAAAATAACCAGAGGTTTTTTTGATGGTAGTTACAGAAGTCTTTGACAAACTTAAAGAACTGCAGGAAGTCCTTGCAGAAAAATATAGCCTTGAACAGAAAATCGAGGAATCTCCAAAGCGGCTTTCTTCACAGGATGAATTACTTGCCCGCATGAAGAAAGAGTACATCGAAACTAATGCAAAATACGAAGAAGTCCGCGCCAATGTAGAACATCTTCGTGCTGACCTTGCAGAGGCAGAAGCCCTGAGGGAATCTGGCGAAAAGGGTATGGACAACATCACCACACACCGCGAATACGAAGCATTGGACAAGCAGATTTCCGAAGCAAAGGCCCGTGAAGACGGCATCCGCAAGGATCTGCAGAAAGAAGAAAAAGCTCTGGCAGAACTTGACGAAAGAATGCACAGCAATGAGGCAATCATCAAGAGTCAGGAAGAAGAACTTTCAAAGGAGAAGAATTCTCTTGAAGATGAAGTCAGCAGCTACAAGGCTAAACTTGACGAACTTGCCCGACGTGAAGATGAAATCACTCCCGGCATTGACCAGGAAATCGTATATAAATTCCAGCGCATCATCAAGCGCAACAGCGAAGGTATCGTAGCAGTACGCAACGGTGTATGTACCGGATGCCACATGATTCTTCCTGCACAGTTTGCCAACGAAGTACATGACGGCGACAAGATTCTCTTCTGTCCCTACTGCAGCCGTATTCTCTTCCATCAGGATGTTGAATCTGACGAAGTTGAGACATACTTTACCGATGAAGACACCGGCAGCCTTTCTGACTTTGAATTTGATGATGAGGACGAAGAGGATCAGCTGGACGGTGAAGATACCGAAGATGAAGACAGCGATGAAGAAAAACCGCTGAGCTATGAAGAGTAGCCGAAATAAAAAGTAATTTACAGAAAAGATATAGCCGTGCCCCGCAATGCTGATGATAGTTCTGCGGGGTGAGGAAAGTCCGGGCTCCACCGGAAAAGATGCCGGATAATAACCGGGCGGGAGAAGGTAGCTGCATACAAGGTGCATAGCCCTTCTGCCGACAGAAAGTGCCACAGAAAATAAACCGCCTGAAAGGGTAAGGGTGCAAAGGCGGGGTAAGAGCCCACCGCATGTCTGGTAACAGATATGGCATGGCAAACCTCATCTGGAGCAAAGTCAAGCAGCAGTAACGTAATCCGGGCGAATTACTGCGGGTAGACTGCTAAAGCCGGCTGGCAACAGCCTGTTGGGATAGATGGCTATGAGTGCTCTGCTGCCTCTGGTGACAGAGCATGAGACAGAACCCGGCTTATTGTCTTTTCTGATTTTTTTGAGTGGAATTATGGTGGGGGCAAAAAATAACGCAGACAGCACAGTCACAAAGCGTAAGAGCAAGCTGGTAAAGCATCTTGTCATCGCTTTTTTTGTCATTGTTGCCTTTACAACCGCCTTTATATTCATAAAAAAAACAATCAGCAAAAAAATCCACAGCGACACATCCATTGTAAATCTTTATGAAAAATGGAATGCCTACGACTATCAGGCTGCCTATGACATCAGCGGCAGAATTCTTGCAAAAAAAACTTTCAACAATACAGCCCTTATGCTTCACGGCTATGCCGCTTTTTATCTTGCCCTTGCTGACACAGACACCACTGCCGCACAGGGCTTTCTGGATGAATCAATTAACTGCATAAGGGTTGCCCTGCAGAGCGCAAAGTCAAAGACTGTTCCCCAGCTGGAATACATGCTTGGAAAGGCATATTTCTACAAGAATACCTTTTCATCCTATTACTATTATGCAGACCTTGCCGTACAGTATCTCCAGAGGGCACGAAAAGACGGTTACAAGGCAGACGACATTCCGGAGTTTTTGGGCTTAAGTTACGCATCTCTTGGCATGACAATGGAAAGCATTTCCTCTTTTACAGAGGCTCTGGTGCTGAGAGAGTCAGACCTGCTGCTCCTTTCAATTGCGGAACAATATTACAATGCAGGTCAGCCCGCTGCGGCGGAACAGTATCTTTTCCGCATCTCACAGGCCTGCAAAGATGAAAAAATTCTGCTCCGAAGCCACATGCTGATGGGGCAAATTGATATAGACCAGCAAAAATATGCCGAAGCAGAAAAAGAATTTCAAACAATTTTGGAAAAAAATGAAAATTCTGCTGACGCATACTATGGACTTGGTGTAATATATGAGAATCAGGGTGATGTATTAAAGGCCCGCTCCCAGTGGCGTAAAGCCTTGCGGTTGCAGCCTAATCATCCGGGTGCTCTAAAAAAGATGGCGGATTTCAAATAGGGGGATAGAATGGGATTTTGGGATCGTTTTTCAACTGATGTTGGTATTGACTTAGGAACTTGTAACACGCTGATTTACATGCGTGACAAGGGCATTGTTATAGATGAACCGTCTGTTGTGGCGGTAGAAAAAGGTACAAAAAGAGTTGTTGCCGTCGGTGCAGAAGCAAAACGCATGCTCTGGAAAACTCCCGGCAACATCATTGCAATTCGTCCTCTGTCTGACGGTGTTATTGCAGACATCGACAGTACGGAAAAGATGATTAAATACTTCATCTCAAAAATTATTCCGCGTCATCAGCTCTTCCGCTCAATGCGCATGAAAATCGGTATTCCCTCATGCATTACTGATGTTGAGCGCCGTGCAGTTGTTGAAGCAGCCCTCAAGGCAGGTGCCAAGGAAGTAGAAGTCATTGAAGAATCTCTTGCAGCGGCTATCGGTGCTCAGATTCCGATTAATGAACCGGAAGGCCACATGGTCTGTGACATCGGCGGTGGGACTGCAGAAGTAAGTGTCATCTCCCTGGGCGGCATGGTTGTAACTGATGCAATCCGCGTGGGTGGCGATAAATTTGATGAAGCCATCGTACGCCATGTTCTTTCAGTACACAACCTGCGCATAGGTCAGCAGACAGCTGAACGCCTTAAAATAGAAATTGGAAATGCTATTCCCGACAAAGAAATCGAAAAGATGGAAATCCGCGGTAACGATGCAATTACCGGACTTCCCCGTCGCCTTGAAATTGACAGCGTAGAAGTCCGCGAAGCATTAAAAGAACCGGTCAGCCAGATTGTAGATGAAATCAAGCGCACCCTGGGCCGCACTCCGCCGGAACTGGCCGCTGATATTGTTGAACGCGGTATCGTTATGACTGGTGGCGGTAGTATGCTTAAGGGACTGCCCAAACTGATTTCCAAGGAAACAGGTGTTCCGGTAATTCTGGTAGAAAATCCGCTGGAATGTGTCGCAATTGGAGCTGGTCAGGCATTTGACCTCTTTAAAGACATGTCCATTGGCCGCGCAACCTACGACAACCTCAACGAATAGACGGAAGGCGCATGGCTCGTAAACACGCTCGTTTCCGGTTCCAGCTTCCGGAACTTGTTCTGACACTGCTTGTTGTTTTCTCTGGTGTAATGCTTGCATTCAGTTCTGGTGGCTTTGTCATCAGCATTGAAAAAGTTGGTTTTGCTTTTGTTTCAACCCTGCAGAAGGGTGTGCATGCCGTTACATCCGGAGTTTCAAACACGGTAAATGCAGTACACGAGCTTTCCCGCTTAAAAGAAGAAAATGCAGCCCTCATAGAAAAACTCAAAAACTATGAGTATATGCAGCGCACCAATACGGAAATCCGCAAGGAAAATGAACGTCTGAAAGAACAGCTGGCCTTTTCTCAGTCCATCGAACAGAAAAACTACGCAGCTCAGATAATCGGCCGTGATCCAGACAGTCTCTATTCAGGCCTTACCATAAACAAGGGAAGCCGCCACGGAATACGCAAAAACATGCCTGTAATCGCCGTTCAGAACGGTACGGTCGGACTTGTTGGAAAAATCGTTACGGTAGGGCTGGGCACCAGTCTTGTAATGCCTGTCTACGACTTAAAATGTTCGGTCTCCGGCCGCATTCAGAATACGCGCGACATAGGTCTGGTAAACGGCCGCGGTACGGCAGAAAATCCCCTGTCCATGAAGTACATTAAAAAGAGGGTTCTGGAAGAACTGCATTTTGGCGACCTTGTCGTCACATCCGGTGAAAGCGAAAACTATATCAGGGACATACCAATCGGTTCAATCTCAAAGATTACGGTACTGGATTACGATTCTTCCCTGGACATTGAGATTACTCCGATTATTGACTTTGCACGGCTGGAAACGGTTATCGTCACCGACCTGAAGGAAACAAATCCCAACCTTATCCCCGGAGGTACAGAATGATAAAGCCTTTTTTTACAGCCTGCCTCTTTTTTCTGGGCTTTGCACTCTTTGAAGCGGCAATTCTTTCCAATCTGCTCTTTTTGCCTGCAGTTCCTGACTTTCTCCTTTTGTGTACCCTGTATTTTTCTGTACAGAACGGCACTCTCTTTGGAACGACAACGGGTTTTGTTTCAGGTCTCTTCCTGGATTTTCTCAGCGCAGCCCCCTTTGGACTGAACTGCCTGCTTCGCACGATTATCGGCTATGTGGGAGGTCTCTTTCAGAAGACACTGAACATAAACGGTCTGCTGCTTCCCATGCTGCTGGGTTTTGCGGCAACCTTAATCAAAGCCTTTATTGTCTGGCTCATCGCGCTCTTTTATCCTCTCGGAATTCAAACCTACGAACTGATTTCAGTTGTCTTTGTGGTTGAACTCCTGCTCAATACAGTGCTTGCTCCCATTACCTTCCGTTTCCTCGACCTCTTTGCGCAAATTACCACAGTGGAGAAAATCGTATAATGGCAAGAGGGTTGAACAGCGATTCCGTCGCTCGGAACGGAAAAATTGTCATCCTCACGCTTATTGTGTTTGTAACGTTTGCACTCTATACGCTCAGACTCTTTACCTTGCAGGGGCTGGAAGGCGAGACATATCAGCGCCAGTCCCGGACTATTTCAAGTCAGGTAAATACCATTCCTGCCCAGCGCGGAGAGATTTTCGTTCAAAACGACCCCCTGCCCATCGTTACCAATACGGACTCATTCGCTATAGATTTGACGCCGGCAGAAATTCCTTCCGGACATTATGACGCAGTGGCAAACAGGCTTGCAAAATTTCTAGGCATCACTAAACGGGAAATCGACCGCAAGGTACCTGCCAGAATGCGCCGCTCATATTCACAGATTGAAATCCGCGTAAACATACCATTTTCTACGGTTGCAGACATTGCGGAAAACATAAATGATCTGCCCGGAGTTTCATGGCGGTCAAAGCCAATCCGCAACTATGTTGAGACGGGTTCAATTTCCCATGTCATCGGCTATGTTGGTGACATCACAAAAGAAGAAATCAACGTGATGTACAATCACGGCTACAAGGCAAACGCAATCGTCGGTAAGACTGGTATTGAAAAGCAGTATGACTCACTTCTTCAGGGCGTGCCTGGCCGGGAAAGCCGCACCGTTGATGTACGCGGACACATCATTGATGACAGACCCATTATTGAACCGCCGCAAATGGGAAAAAATCTTGTTCTTACCATTAACACCCGTATACAGACTCTGGTGGAAAAAACACTTGGAGAACGGGTAGGGGCGGCGGTTGTACTTAAGCCTTCCAATGGTGAAGTTCTGGCTCTTGTTTCCTATCCTTTTTACGACCAGAATCTTTTTAACAACGATGATGCTTCAGCCCAGTACAACAAACTGGCAACAAGCCCCAACAATCCGCTTTTGAACCGGGCTGTAAATGCGGTCTATCCGCCTGCCTCCACATTCAAAACCATTATGGCGGCAGCCCTGCTTGCAGAAAATGCTTTCCCCTCAGAAAAGAAAATCGAATGCAACGGACGCATTGATTATGGCGGACGGCGGTTTAACTGCCACGTTCGCTGGGGACACGGAAAACTTGACTTAAAAAATGCTCTTGCCCAGTCCTGTGACGTATACTTCTGGGTAACAGGCCGCGATAATCTTGGCGTAGAACGCATCTCATCATATTCCAAGGAATTCGGATTCGGTCAGTCTCTGGGTATAGATTTACCGGCTCAATCTGACGGCTTTGTACCGACTGCCCAGTGGAAGGAACGCCGCTATCATTCTACCTGGCTGGGCGGCGATACGATGAACATGTCTATCGGTCAGGGATATACACTGGTAACGCCCCTTCACGTAGCCAACATGATGGCAATGGTAGTAAACGGCGGAAAAATTTACCGTCCCCACCTGCTCAAGGAAGTGCGTGACCCTGCGACAAATGACGTCATAGAAGAAGTAAAACCGCAGGTTTTGCATGAATCCAATATCGATGCGGCTGTCTGGAAGGAAGTTCAGCAGGATTTGCGCTACGTCATCACGGACGGTACTCCCCAGTACCCAATGAACAACAAAAAAATCAAGCTTGCGGGAAAAACAGGTACCGCAGAAGTAAACGGTGCAAAAAAAGACCACTGGCACTCATGGATGGTGGCATACGGTCCTTATGATGCACCTGTAGAGGAACAGCTGGTAGTTGTTGTTCTTGTTGAGGCGGTAAATGAATGGGAATGGTGGGCTCCGTATGCTACAAACATCATCTTCCAGGGCATTTTCCAGAACCAGACCTACGATGAAGCCATAACAGAACTTGGCTTTAAATATCTCCAGAAAGCGAGGGCGAGGGCAGAATAAAATGAAAGTTAAGGTTTTTCAGATATTTGACTATGTGCTTCTCGCCTGTGTCATCGCACTTGTAACCATGGGCGTGCTTTTTATCTATTCGTCGGGCATTAACTCAGAGGGCTTCAATGTTTCAAACGAATATATAAAGCAGATTATCTGGGCAGGAATAGGCCTGATTCTCATGCTGGCGACTGCTTCCTTTGATTTTAGAAAGACATCCCGCTACGTTCCTTATTTATATGGATTCCTCGTTTTCATATTGATATATACCCGCATTTTTGGCCGCTATGTAAACGGTGCACGAAGTTGGCTGGGTTTTGGCGGCTTTGGTATTCAGCCCTCCGAGTTTTGTAAGATTATCTTCATCCTCTTTCTGGCATGGTATCTGGAACGCTCCCGCTCCGATCCTCCGGCAAGACGATTTGTAATTGCGACAGGCATTCTGCTTTTGCCCCTGGGGCTGATTCTTCTGCAGCCGGATTTGGGTACGGCGAGTGTTTACATTCCTATTTTTCTGGTTATGAGTTTTGTAGCGGGAGTCCCCCTGCGGTATCTGCTGCTCCTTTTGGGCGGCGGTATGCTCACCATAGTTTTTACGGTACTTCCCATCTGGCAGAGTGAGATTGCGTCCCATTCCTACCGCATCATCAATATCTTTACCAATGATAAACTCCGTCTCATCTGTATTCTTGCGACGGCGGCAGTTGCCCTTATCGGTATCATAGGTTTTGTCTTTTTCCGCCACAAATACTACTACTGGATTACCTATGTTTTTGCCATCATCTGCGGCGCACTGGTTTTCTCCCGCTTTGGAGGTCACGCCCTCAAGGACTACCAGATAAAACGCCTTATCGTCTTTCTTGACCCCTATACCGACGCCCAGGGTGCGGGCTGGAATATCATTCAGTCTAAAATTGCCATCGGTTCCGGCGGCTTATGGGGACGGGGCTTTTTGCAGGGAACCCAAAGTCATTACCGCTTTTTGCCCCAGCAGAGTACGGACTTTATTTTCAGCATTCTTTCCGAAGAACTGGGCTTTATCGGCGGGGCACTTGTCTTCGGCCTTTACTTTGTCATCCTGCTCAGAACAATTTTTATCATCCGGGCAACCAATAATGAATACGGACATTATATCGCCGCCGGTATCCTGGGCATGTTCTTTTTCCATTTTATCGTCAATACAGGCATGGTTATGGGTATCATGCCGATTACAGGTATTCCGCTTTTGTTTTTGAGCTACGGCGGTTCTTCCCTGTGGACTGCCATGATTTGCGTAGGGCTTTTGATGAGCATAAACTTCCGCCGCTACGATTTCAGTGAATCAATATAAGGGGTAAGCATGAAAGTTATAAATCCCATGGAAGTTTTTGGTTCAGAACTCTGTGCCGTTCAGAATCCGGCATCCTATATTGGCGGGGAAATCGGTACCATCATAAAGCCTCATGCAGACTCAAATCAGGCTGAAAACGGGAGGGGGGATGACCTTTTTAATTTTGCCATTGCATTTCCTGACGTCTATTCAATCGGCATGAGCAATCAGGCAATTAAAATCATTTACAATGGTCTGAATGCACGCCCATCAGTCCGCTGCGAACGAGTCTTTGCCGTAGAAACAGATTTTGAAAATCTTCTGAAGAAAAAATCTATTCCCCTCTATACGCTGGAAACCGGCATGCCACTTTCTTCCGTGGACATGATTGGATTTTCCATCGGCTATGAACTGGGCATTACGGGCGTACTCAGCATTCTTGATCTGGGCGGAGTTCCAGTCCTCAAAAAAGACCGCACTGAGTCAGATCCCATCGTAATTGCAGGCGGAGTCGGGGCAACAAATCCAGCCGCTTTCTGTGATTTCTTTGATGCAGTTTTCATCGGAGAGGCAGAGGGTGGTATGTTCGACCTGATTGAAGACCTGGGAAAGATGAAAAAAGCGGGGGCAGGGCGCAGTGAACTTCTGAAAGAACTGAGGCGGCACCCATCAGTCTGGTCAGAAAACATGACTATGGAAGAGTGCGGACATACTCTTGCCCGCCGCGCCATACAGGAAAACTTTGGCCTTGTCCCATCCGTAGAATCATTTATGCCCCTTCCCAACATCAAGCCGATACAGGACCACGGTGTTGTGGAAATCATGCGCGGCTGTCCAAACGGCTGCCGTTTCTGTCATGCAGGAATCTACTACCGCCCACAGAGAATCAAATCCAGAGAACTCATCTTTTCTGAAATTGACCGCCTGGTAAATGAAGCCGGCTACCGGGAAATCTCCCTCACATCACTTTCTTCCGCAGACTATCCGGACATAGGCGGTCTTCTGGAAGAACTGAACCTGCGCTACGCAAATCAGAATGTATCTTTTCAGCTTCCATCACTTAAGGTCAATTCATTTACGCTTCCCATTCTGGAACAGCTTTCCGAAGTAAGAAAGAGCGGACTGACATTTGCCGTTGAAACACCGGAAGAAGCCTGGCAGCTGAGGCTGAACAAGGAAGTCTACGCCCAGCACCTGGTGGACATCATTACAGAGGCAAAAAAACGCGGCTGGAACAAGGCTAAATTTTATTTTATGGTTGGACTTCCATTTCCCGAAACAGAAGAAAAAACCGAGGAAAGCGTCATCGTAGACTTTCTGCTGGACATTCAGGAAAAAACCCGCATTCAGTGCAATGTAAATGTCGGTACCTTTATACCCAAACCTCATACCCCTTACCAGTGGGTACGCCAGATTTCTCCCCAGGAATCAGAACGAAAACTTACCTACATCAGGGATCATCTTCCCCGGGGCCGCTTTCGGGTAAGCACCCACGACATATCCACCAGTTATCTGGAAGGCCTGCTTTCCCGCGGCGACAGGCGGGCAGGTGCGATTATCTACAGTGCCTACAAAAAAGGCTGCCGTCTGGATGCATGGGAAGACCATCTGCGAAAAAACCTGCCGCTCTGGGAAGAAGCCTTTGCAGAAGCGGGCTATGACGTAGAGGCAGAAATTCTGCGGGAGCGAAAAAAGGATGAGACGCTTCCCTGGGACTCAGTTTCCCTGGGGCCTGCAAAACATTTCTACCTTAAAGAATGGCAGAAAAACGAGCGGGAAGAACTGACCCCCAAATGCGCGCCAAACTGCGACCACAAATGCGGCGTATGCAATAACAAGGTCGCCTGCAGGAACGACAAGATTGCACAGGATGCGGACAAGGAAACCAGGCCTCCCGCACAAAAGGAACAGGCTTTTCATCAGACCTGCAACATTCCCGTCATGTACCGCGCAGTCTTTTCCTTTACCAAGCTGAACGGCGGCGAATTCATCTCCCACCTCAGCCAGATTGAAATCTTCAACCGTGCCATCCTCAAGTCAAACCTGCCGGTGATTTACACCAGCGGCTTTAACCCCCTGCCGCGCCTTGAATTTGCCTCCACACTGTCGCTGGGAGTGCGCTCCCACGATGAAATCGCATCCACGGTGCTCTACGACCCGGTCTCCGAGCAGGACTTTATGGACGCACTGAACAAGAACCTCGTCCGCGGCATCAAGATTACCCGCTGCTTTATCTTTCCCGTCACAAATCAACGCCGCCGCGAATCCCTGAGTTCAGGCCTCTGGGGAAACGTCTACGAATACCGCTTTTTTGGCGTGACGGGGAGGGAAGTGGGGGACTTTTTTGCATCAGAAGAGGCAAAGCCCTTTGTGGAAGATTCACTCTGTCACTTTGACCTTGACGACACGTCAGACAAGCCAAAAGTGACCGCAAAACTCGTCTTTAGGCAGGACAAGCCCTTCCGCAGGGCGCTGGAGACATTCTTTGGCAAAAAAATCTACGAATTCCTTGCCATCACCAAAATCCAGACACTCGCCAAGCCGGACATCATCGGCTGGACAGACGAAATGAATGCCCACCTGGATGAACAGCGTCGTGCCCTGCGCCCAGAAGAAAACCTCGCCACCCAAAGGGCAATCCCATTCTTTACCCTGTACGAGCGCATTGCCGCCATCAACGCCAGACTGATGCAGCAGCGCGAAACGTAATAGCGGAAAAATACAAAAAAAAAACGGAAATGACAAAAAAAAGACTTTTTTTGCAAAAAAAATTCTTGCCAAGATTACATTTTATGTTATAATCTTTATTCAGATATAGACTATACAATCTGAAGGAGTGTGTTTTTCTATGAAAAAATTTACCCCCCTGTTATCCTTTCTCCTCGCAATAGCACTCTCATGTTCCCTTGCGGCCTGTAAAAACGATGACGACAGCACCGAGGAAGACCCCAAGGAAACCGTAACCTTTGACTCTGTTGACGATGCGGCATTTACCGTACTCCGTTCCCTTACGGACTTGACCCAGTACGACACGGAAAAAGTCACTGATGAAGACGGTTCTGTTTCAGGCATCGAAACATTGCCTAACGATTGGAACACACAGACATTCTCCTGCGATGAGGGCTTTGTGCTTGACGAGACAAAGGAAACGGTTCGCTCGCTCCCAGTAAGCGGCTTTGGTGAAGCCCTTGAATTTTTCTCAAGCATTATCGGTGAAAGCCTTAAGGAATCCAGCCTTACTGACGGCAGGTACGCTTGGTCATACTCTGGGCTTGGCTCGCTCACCTTTACAAAAGTGACTGGCACCGAAGACTTGTTTGCCACACTTGACGTGAGACTTTCCGTAATGCCCGGCTTAACGCAGCTTCGCTTTGTTTCCGAGGCTTCGGCTAACAAGGTGCTTGAATCCAACAACAAGAAATTCTATGGCGACCCGTACTACCGTGCAGGCGATGTTATCAAGAGGAAAAAAGATGGTACTCTTTGGATTTGTGTTCGTCCTGCAGGCGGTCCCTTTCATAAGGAATATAGTTACTGGATTTGTCTCAACCCTACCGGAAGTGGAGGAAAAAGCATCATCGATACTACACAGAAAGATTATGACATTTACTTTATCGCAGGCAAGGCAAAAGACGAATCAACAATCATCAAAAAATATTCGCAGACATGGACTTATGCAAAAAAACTGATGACGCTCAAAACCGCAAAGGCCGCTTTCCATACATTCGCTTCGCTGGCCAACGAGGCTGCATGGGCTAAGGAGAATGATGGTTCCGAGTATGCATATGCTCAGTATGTATACAAAAAATTGAAGGAAAATGGAATTGATTTAAAAGCACTGCACATGTTGTCAGATGGTAAAGACGGTCCTGTTGCATCCAAATCTCGCGAATACTATAGGGATGTTATGTTTGCTTTTGCCTATGGTTCTCCTGTAAATGAGAGTAACAGAACGCTCAGCCTGAATAACCTTCCAAAAGCGATGAAAGACCTTGATTCTTTCAAAAAAGCCGCTCAGGTAAAGTGTATACAGCCTTTCTTTGTTGGCTACTGTCAGACCGATGGAATAACGGAGTACCTCAATACAAGTATCACTGTTCCGACCATTACCTATAGCAAACATACAAACAAGAAATTCATGTTGTCGCTTACCGATTCTTATGATGAGACATATCTAAGTTCAATAGGCGCAGATCCAAAACGAGTTCTTATTTTGCTGACCCCTTCTGGAACTCTTATAACTCAGCAGATATTGTACGAAAAAGGCTATGCCGACAGCTTCGCTGAGTTGTTTTGTTATAATTATGCCGACCATCTTCATGGATTTGACGGAAAGGATTTAATTTTTACTGAGTATAGCAGCACCAGAAACGATTCAGCAAAAAAAGCGGATTTGACAGCCAATTATAGATATCGCTATAAGGATAAAAATGCTAACTTTCATGTCATAGTTTCTCCTGAGCTTAGGATTACAGACAGCAAAGGCGAAGACAAAAATGGGAATATAATAAAGCCGGATGCAAAACTCTATGAATCTGTGTATGTTCAGAGGGAAGATCAAGCGCTTAAAGGTAATGCCCATTTTGATTACTGGGATACTTCCAACTCTTTCACACGCTATATAGATGATGAATTTACTTCATGGCATGATGAAAACGAGTAACAAAGAAATGTCCGCACTCTTTCACACAGGGGGTCTTTTATGAAGAAGACAAAAAAACTTGCTGCGCTTGCGGTACTTGGATTTGCGGCGTTCGCCTTGCTTTTTTCAGCCTGCAAGAACGATGACGACAGCACCGAGGAAGAACCAAAGGAAACCGTAACCTTTGATTCTGCTGACGATGCGGCATTTACCGTGCTGCGCTCCCTTACGGACTTGACCCAGTACGATGAAAATGCAGTTGCTGATACGGATGAAAGCGGAACAACCACTTATTCCGGCATCGAAACTCTGCCTGACAATTGGAGCAATCTAACATTTGCCTGCGACCAGGGCTTTGTCCTTGATACAGCAAGTCCCAAGGTGCGCTCGCTCCCGGTAAACGGCTTTGGCGATGCCCTTGAATTCTTCTCTGGTGTCATCGGCGAGAACCTTACGGAAGACAGCCTTACAGACGGCACCTACAAGTGGTCTTATGACGGACTCGGCACCCTCACTTTCAAAAAAGTAACTGGAAACGACGATCTCTATGCCACGCTCGATGTGAGTCTCTCCGTCATGCCAGAACTTACCCAGCTTAGGTTTGTTCCCGCAGCAATCGTTGAGCAATTTATCAACGCCAGCAACAAATACAAGGGCAAGCCTTATTACCATGCGGGCGATGTCATCAAACGGAACTCTGACGATACCTATTGGATTTGTGTCCGTCCGGCAGGTGGTCCTTACTACAAGGATAATTCTTACTGGATTAGTCTCGATTCATTTATCAATTCGGGAAAAAAAGCCGGGCAGACTACCATCAAGAGCGAGACCAAAACGGTCAAGGTGTATTATGACGTTGCAAAAACAGGCAAATCCACATATAAGCAGTTCACACAGCAGTGGGTATACGCAAAAAACTTGATGTCGCTCAAAGTCGCAAAAGCCGCCTTTCATACATTCTCTTCACTGGTTGAGCCAGAAGCATGGAACATAAAAGGATATGAAAATGCTCAAAAAGTGTATGAGGCACTGAAAAACAAATATAACATTGATTTATTGGGGTTGAATCGGTATGCGAGCAACGAAAACGGCATAAGTGAAGAATTCAAGCAGAAAAATAAAGCGTTTTTTTTGCATGGAAGCTTTTGCTTTGCATATGGTTCTCCCAAAAATGAATCGAATAGAAAGCTCAAGCTGAATGCCCCTGATCACGACTTTAATGGTACGGATCCGAATGTTTTTCAGAAAGTTGGTCAGGTAGACCATATTCAGCCATTTTTTACTGCTGAAACAAAAGTTTCAGGCGGAACGGTAAACGAAATAATTTTTACACAGTTTAATAATGGTGAAAGCACAATTAAAAATAGCACATATAAGAATAAAAGCTTTCTGTATTCACTTACTGATGGGTTTGATAGTGTATTCGTTTTCTCTTTGTACAATCAGGGAGAGTCTTTTGCAACTGCAGTAGGTGAGACTGATGAAGAAAAAGCACAGAACTATCTTTATGACTTCAAAAATTTCCTCCACAAGCTTGAAAACCCTAGTCTACCAACGACGCCAGGCCGGCTCGTGTATCGCCAGTATCCTGAGGATGGCGTGACAATTCCTGGAATATATTGGTCACGAGTACGGGATTGGCAGGTCATTGTTTCTCCGGAACTTTCCCTCGCCGACAATGATGGGTCTGAGACGGACGCTAAAAGACCGTCTGCTGCAAAAAAAGTATACGGACGTTTATGTACAGGGATCAACAGCAGGCGAATACTTTGACTACTGGACTACCTTTGCCCGATGTGCGCGCACAATAGACAACAAAGCAGTAGATTGGGATAAGGAAAGCAAGGAATAAGAAGCACGATATAAAGTTCTGTTAAACTCTTTACCCGCAAAGTTGATGGAAAAGAAATTGACTGGGAAAGTGAGAATAAATATTTTTTTTCAAGCGAGGAGGATACTTTTATGAAGAAAAAAAATCATTTGATTGCCTTGGGCTTGCTTTTGCTTGCCTCTGCATTGATTTTTTCAGCCTGTTCATCAGACGACAATGACAACAATTCTGACAATCAGGGTGATACTGTAAATGCCCCAAAAGTTACCGTGGTGACAAAGGATGTAAGTTCATTCGGTGAAACAACAGAACTTTCCCTTGAAAATTATGCGTACAAAGTCACGTTCAACATTCCGATAAACGTTGGCGAAAAGTGGACGGCAGACATTGCTTATGCCGAGAATGACTTTTACACCGAAACGGACGACAACGGAAACACCGTAGACACGGACGTAGTGTATCAGCTCGGCTACCTAAGCGCGACAGAGGGCGGCCTTGCCTATGAAGAAGAACAGGGAACAAAAGACAGAGCCGCCACCGAAACCATCGGCGGTACAAACTCAGTCAATCTGTACGTGTATCGGAACGATGTTGCCGCTGCCCACAGCGCGACGCTCACCATTGCCTATGGCGCGACCGGCACGGAGACCAAAAAGGTCATCACCTTGGAGCAGAAAGCGGCGGCGGAAAATGCTGACGCTGATGAATCGGTTGCCATGAAGCAGTTTATCGGCTACGGCTACAATAGCCGCTTGGGCTATGCAACACCAAAATGCCGAAAAAGTCCGATTTTTAAGGTGACGGAGCTGATGAGCGACGGCATTACCTATGAAGGTGACACCGTAAAGATTATCTACACGACAGACTCAACAGGTCTTGCATACCGTGAGGCATCCGGCGCAAACACTGCAGAACTTGAAGCGTCCCTCAAACTGACCCTTGAGGGCAATGCTGAATTTTTCGACTTTAGCAGTGAAATCGATGCCCACACGGAATGGACGCATAAAAGCGACACAAACTATCAGTATGCTTGGGCCGACATCAAAGTGAACAAACTGACTGCGACAATCAACACCGATGACTTGACGCTTACAAAAAAAGAATTCATGACGGATGCGGCATACAAAGCCATTAACGGTCTTAATCCAAGGTATAAAGCCAACACAGCGGATGTCTTTAAACGGCTGGTAAAGCAGTATGGTACCCATGTGGTAAAGGGCGGAATCCTTGGCGGCAAGGTGCATCTTGGCATGGAAGCAAATACAGAGAAAATGGAGGGTACGTTTGAGGCTGGCGGTATGCTTAAAGCTGGCTACGACGGGCTTTTCAAACTGGAAAGCACGACAGAAGGCTCTTACAAGAATACGCTCACAAAAGAGGGAAACAGATTCACATTCTCTTCTACGGTAAGCGGCGGAAGTGAGGAGGCGGTGTCAAAATTCGGAGAGTTGCTTAACGAGCGGACGGCATCAGAAAGCAGCCGCAGTGACAAATTTGCCGAATGGCAGGCTACGCTGAGCGAAGCCAACAACTGCGTATTCGTGGATTTTTCAAGCCCCAAAGACAATCTTATTTATTTGTATGAACTGCTTGATGATGAGTTGGACGGCTTTGAAGAACGCTATAACAAAATGAAAGACTATTTCCAAACACAGCTCACTGTTGATTACCCGATTAAAGGACAGGCTCGCTATGTAAAGACACTTCCGGCAAAAATCGACACACAAAAGATTACTTTTGACGAAAACGGCTCTTTTGTAAAAGACATCTATTACGGAGACTCAATGGTTGCACGCTTGTGTTGGGAATATATTCCGCAGATTAACCTGAACGCCCGTGTAAAAGTGCTTTATCCTGCCGATAACAATGGCAAGGTATTCTGGAACGCAGGTCTGTATGCGGGCGATATGATTCACAAGCCCCAGAGCGTCGGCTGGAATGGCGGAAAGGTTATCCTAACAGAAAAATCATCCCTGAACTATGACCAGTACACCACCTTCTACCTTACCGGCACCACGCTGACCACCTATACACCTACCTATCTGTCGGAAGCAGACCAGGCAAAAATAAAAGAACTGTCTGCGCAGGTAAGCAGTGCGGACTATCGGACGAGGCTTGGTGACGGTGACTACAATATGGTTAAAATTGAAAACAACATGTACACCCGCGATTATTTTAACCACATGCGCTTTCAGGACGGTACGGCTTATGCTAACGTGGACGGAACTTCACAAAAGCCTATTGCCAATAAAATTGAGGTAAAAAGCGGTACTACGAAGGATTTGCCTGCTGCCTACCAGAATGTCCACTACATACCGCTCTGGCTCTTTACCGAATACTGGGATCATCACAGCGGTTTTGTGAACACTGAAAAATTTACGCTTCCCACTACAAGCGCCATCACCGGTCTTGCCTCGCGCTTAAATGCTCTTTCCAAAAAACCAGGTGGTACAGTGGCCGCTATGTTCATGAAAGGCGGCGTTTTGGGTCTGAACCTTACCAAAACAGGCTATATTGGCTACAACACCAGTACTGGTTCGTCGGAGCGGTATTACTTTGCTGACGGAGATAACAGTATCCTTGGCTGCTGGGATGACAGTGCTGACAACGGCACTACCGACCCCGCGCAAATGCGTGCGAATGCATGGAACAACCTGACGAAAATCACCATTTCACCGGATACTGGTTCTGTCAGCCGCACCACCTACACCGATATGGAGCATGAGTATAAAGACAATTGGGGAGTGTGCACATATCGCAGGAAGACGGCTGACGAGCTTCGCTCTAAGGAAGCACCGTGTTACCGTGTCATTATCTGCGAGCCATGTAAATAAACACTTTTCAAGCACGGCAATCAGCCGTGCTTGACTTGTCATTACTAGCTAAGAGTGCTAGGAATGTAACGGAAATACATATGAAAGTTTTTCTTCGTCTTGCTGCCTTTATGCTTTTGTGCGCAACATTTTCTCTTTTTACCGCTTCCTGCAAGAGTGATCCTAGCGAGAATTCGGATGAGACTGTATACAAGGGTGGTATTGTTGCCTTTTATCCGCCTAATGGTCTGGGAGACAATTCTGCTGTTGACGCATTCTGTTCCGGCATCCAAAAGACAGGCATACAAAAATCCCTGTGGGTCTATGACGTGTGTCCTACGAACTGGACCGATGCAAAAAAACTCCTTGATGACTACATTCCCCGCTGCTTCAACCTTTCAAAGGAGCAGGGTACTTCCATACTGATTGTTCTTGCAGACCCCGGCTACCTTTCCTATCTTTCAGGCTTTACTGCCACAAAGCCAGAGAAGGTTTCATTTCTGCTCTTTGATGCAAAGAAAGAAAGCGAGGATGCCGCTCTGAACACGGTCTACGTTCCCCTCTATGGCGCGAGTTATCTTGCGGGGGTCGCCGCAAAGGCACTGCTTGCTGAAAAGGAAGATTCCCATGTGCTTTCCCTGCTTGCAAACAGCGATTCAGCTGTAATAAATGATGCACTGCAGGGCTTTATTGCGGGCTATGGGGCAGACTGGGACAAACAAATATACGGCTCCGATTTTACCGAATGGTCTGATGAAAAAGCCTCTGCCTTTTCCAAGCTGAGTTTTGCCGCTCTGGAACTTAAAAATGACTTGGACACAAGTGGATTCGACAGTGCGGAGTTCGCCTATGCACTGGCACTTTTTGCCGAAAAATGGAATCCCTTTGACCTCTATTTTCCCCTCTGTGGCGGAAGCATACAGGGGCTCTTGCGCTATAACCGCGAAAAGCGTGCAAATTCCTTCTATACCGTGGGCATGGATTCGGATTTGTCTGTCTATACCCAGCAAGTGCCTTTCTCTGTAGTAAAGCATATTGACCGCGTCATTCAAAAATGCGTGGAGCAATGGATGGGCGGAACGTTTCCCCACCATCAGACTTTTACGCTTGCGGACGGTTACACCGAACTGGTGATTTCAAAGAAGTATACAGAAAAACTTTCTGACCTTGTACAGAATGCAACCCAAACTGCCATAGAAAAAGAGCGCATATATGAAGAAAACTAACAGGATTTCCACTTTTACAATTGCAAAAATCATTGTGCTACTGCTTTCTACCATATTTTTTACCTTTATATCTTGCTCCAATGATGATTCATCAGGAAGCGACAACCGACGGCAGATAAAAGTTGCCGTGGTACTTCCCGCCAGCGGAGAGCAGAATACGCGCTTTCACCGCATTGCCGACTGGTATCTTACTACGCTCAAAAATGCACTTGAAGACACTAAATTTTCCACGCCCTTTACCCTTGCCCTTGAATGGTATGACGAGGACAGCATAGACCTTGCCTCCACGGCGGAAAAACTTTCAAAGCGCGATGATTTGTTTGCCATTATCGGGCCACGCTATTCTGACCATGTGCAGATTTTTGCAGAGCAGTGCTTCCTCACCAAAAAGCCCCTTATCGCTCCCTGCGCATCAAGCGAAAGCCTTATCCGAGCCTTTGCCATGAATGCCGCTTCAGCAAGTGCCAGCGAGCCCTTTTTGTGGACGCTGACAGAAAGCGATGTTTCGCAGACAGAAGCCCTGCTTGCAAAAGTGTCGGCCTATGGCGGAAAAAAAGTCTCCTTTCTGTCAAGTGCAGATATTTACGGCAAGACTTTTTTTGAATGGATGCCCTATATGGCTACGGAACTGAAACTTGAATCCCTACAGAACGTGCGCTATATCTCTGCTAGCATCGGAAGCGGAAACGAAGCGGGAACCGTAGGAACTGATGCCATTCCCCTTGAAAGTGCAGCGGTTTCGGTCCTCAAAAGCGGGGCAGACTATGTGATTTGTGCGCTCTCCTCATACAAGGATGTGGCCGTCGTGCTGACGCTGCGGGAGCAAATGGGAGACAGTGCGCCAAAACTGCTTTTTACCGACACGGCCTTTACCGCAGATTTTTTGAAGGAATACGGAGACAAAGCCGAGGGCGTGGAGGGAACGGCTCCCTATGCAGACCCGTCGAGTGGGTTTGCCGTAATGTACGAGGCATTTTTTGGTCAGAAGGCAGCGGTTGGAGAAGCCCACCTGTACGACTCGCTGCTTCTCTGCGGTTTTGCCGCCGCCTACTGCATCAAAAATGAGGCCACGACTCCCTTCTCAAACAAAGCGGCAAACAATGCCATAAAGAGTTTTACGGGTACGGGAAAGGACGGAAAATCCGCATGGTCACCTCTGGGCATGGCATTTGCCTTTGAAGACATCAACAAAAACAATACCCTGAATATCAACGGTGCAACAGGGCTGCTTGACTTTGACGCAGAAACGCTTACCAGCGCACTGAGGACAGTCTATACCCATTGGGCAGTGGTTGAGGGTGCCTTTGTTCCCTTGGACTACACCTCAGCAGACGGAAGCGGACGCACTGCCAAAAATCGCGCAAGCTGGGAGTGGCAAACACTGATTGATGAAGCGGAAATGGAGGAAAGCAAAAGCATATCTATTTCCTACGGGAAATCAAAGAGCCGCTGGGCAGTCATCATTGCCGCCTCAAACGGCTGGGCAAATTACCGCCATCAGGCAGACGCACTCTATGTCTATCACCTCATAAAAAATCTAAAGAAAGACCCCTACGACGATGACCATATCATTTTGATTCTTGCTGATGACATTGCCACAAACAAGCGGAACAAGAAGCCCGGGGAAATCTATGCCCGTCTGAACGGAGAAAACCTCTATACAGATGACGTTCAGATTGACTACCTGCTTTCAGAACTGACCGCTGACGACATAACGCAGATTATGCAGGGTAAAAGCATTTCCATAGACAAGCGCAGCGAAAACAGGGACAGTCATTCATTCCTTGTCGAAAAGCCCACTGTATTGGAGACAGACGAAAATGCCGACATCCTCTGGTTCTGGTCGGGACACGGTGCAAACCGAAACGGAAACAGCGAGCTCGGACAGTTTGTCTGGCAGGGCAGGGGAAGCGAAGGCTTTACCACCGAAAAAATGCAGGCTACGCTTTCCGCCATGAGCGAAAGCAAGCGTTTCCGAAAAATGCTCATCGTTGCAGAGCCCTGCTACTCGGCCAGTGTCCTGCATACGGCCAAAGGCTATACCGGCGTACTTGCATTCACCGCGGCCAACGGCTCGGAGACATCCTTTGCCGACATTTACAGCGTGGAACTTAAAGTCTGGCTTTCAAACCGCTTTACCCACAACTTTACCGACAAGATTGCAGAGAAAAAAGACATACTCTATGCCGATTTGTATAAGTATCTCGTGCAGAATACGATAGGCTCCCACGTGCAGCTTTTCAATGCGGAGCACTTTGGCAACATGTATGCGTCCTGGCCGGCAGAGTTTTTTGAAAAACTGTTATAGGCTGGAAAAACAAGGGTATAGCGAAAAGACAAGCATATGTGCTATACTGTTTCCATGAGCAAAGCGACAGTCTCCACAGTAAAA
>ODAI013156635.1_pt1 | contig 42526 bp, 31 predicted proteins | sample 1539321 | NCBI WGS metagenome assembly ODAI01 (sample SAMN02144231, study PRJEB22623) | gut metagenome | biome: sheep rumen | host: Ovis aries | place: New Zealand
CGACAGCTCCGTCGTAGAGGCTCAAAGCCGTATTCGGTATGACCATCTGCTCGTCTATCCCGATGACCTTGCCGAAGCCCTCGCACGCGGGACAGGCCCCCATCGGAGAATTGAAGGCAAACAGCTTGTCGGAGGGTTCCTCGAAGGTGATGCCGTCTGCCTCGAAGCGTGTACTGAAAACGTGGCGTTCACCATTGGGAACAAACTGGAGGACTGCCTCGCCGTGCCCCTCGTAGAAGGCTGTCTCGCAGGAATCAACGAGTCGGGCTATCGTGTCGCGGTCGCTGGCTGAGGACAGACGGTCGATAACCAAATAAAGTTGAGAGTTGAGAGTTGAGAGTTGAGAGTTCACATCCTCGATTCTCACCACTTCATCCCCGACGAGGACTCTGGCGAAGCCGCTTTTGCGATACATCTCGAGCTGCTGCTCCAGGGTGCGTCCCTCGGGCAAATGGATGGGGCACATCACCATGAACTTCGTGCCTTCTGGCTTCGAGAGCATGCAAGCAACAGCATCTTCAGTGGTGTGGCGCTTTACCTCTTTTCCGCTGACGGGCGAGAATGTACGACCGATGCGGGCGAAGAGCAGACGGAGGTACTCGTAAATCTCCGTACTGGTACCGACCGTGCTTCGAGGATTGCGGCTCGAAACCTTCTGCTCGATGGCGATGGCAGGCGGAATACCCTTGATGTAGTCGCACTCCGGCTTATTCATTCGGCCGAGGAACTGACGTGCATAAGCGCTCAAACTCTCCACATATCGGCGTTGCCCCTCAGCGTATAGCGTGTCGAAGGCGAGGCTACTCTTGCCGCTACCACTTAATCCAGTGATAACCACCAGCTTGCCTCTTGGAATCTCGAGGTTGACATTCTTCAGGTTGTTGACCCTCGCGCCTTTTATCTTTATGCAATCTTCCATTTCGTTACATTCATCCTGCAAAGATACAAAAAATAACGGAAACAGGAAAATGAAAGGGGAAATTTGGCAGAAATACAGCAAAGTTTGTTATAAAATGAGCCAGAAAACATGACTAGACTGCATGAAAGAAATACCGAATTATAACACCCATGCCATTACATAACGTCGTATTTGTAAAGATTTTTCAAAATGAGACGCGTTCTGACGGCTTATTTTTGCGTCTGTGGCACTTTTGAACCTAAAACGCAAGAAAATGGCTTAAATCGAATTGCACCTGATAATCAATACCTTACAAAGATGACATTTTCGCCGTTGTGCAAAGAAAGTACACACTCAACACGCAGAGTTGATAAATTCATCATAAAAAGTCATCAAATTCGACGTGGGGAGATGGCCAACGCAACAGCCCGAAATTGTCAACGCCCTATAGGGGATTGACAAACTTAACGTGCTGCGTTGAAAACTTCACCACGTTGAAGTCGCAAACGCACCGCAATGCTTCACTAATTTTTGTAAGGATTTTTCCTCTACCCAGCTATTTGGTTATCTCGCCACAAAGGTCGCTGTTCATCATCTCCCTGATCTTCTCGGTCGGAAGTTTATGGCCGAGCAGGAACATCAGCTTGGCGATGGCGCATTCCGGAGTGCTGTCGTAGCCACTCACCACACCGGCTTCCAGCAGGGGCAAACTCGTTTCGTAAAGTCCCATGTGCACGCTGCCCGACTGACATTGCGTGATGTTGACCATCAGCAGCCCGCGTTCGCTGGCATCTTTGAGTTCCTGCTTGAACCACTTCAGCTGCGGAGCGTTGCCTGCGCCGAAGGTTCGAATCACAGCCGCTTTCAGCCCGGGGATGTTCAGCACTGCATGAACCAGACTCTGCTGGATGCCAGGGAAGAGCGTCAGAACGACGACATCGGGACAGACAAGGTAGTGGGGTTTGAAAGGTCTGCTGGGATCGGGCTTTCGGATGGCTGATTCGTTGTAGCGTATTTGCATGCCAACCGTTGCAAGATCGGGGTAGTTGAACGAACGGAAAGCATTGAACTGCTCTGCGTTTATCTTGGTCGTACGGTTGCCCCGCATCAGTTTCTCCTTGAAGTAGATGCAGACCTCGGGCACGATTGGCGTACCGTCTTCATGCTGAGCCGCAGCTATCTCGATGGCCGTGATGAGGTTCTCCTTGCCGTCCGTACGGAGTTTGCCAATCGGCAACTGCGAGCCGGTAAGGATGACAGGCTTGCCCAGGTTCTCGAGCATAAAGCTGAGGGCAGAAGCGGTATAGGCCATCGTGTCTGTGCCATGCAGGATAACGAAGCCATCGAAGCGGTCGTAGTTGTCGGCGACAACGCGGACGAGCTTCCCCCAATGCTCCAGTCCCATATCGCTCGAATCGATGGGCGGGTCGAAGGTATAAGATTGAATATCTAAGTCAAAACGCTTCAACTCAGGAACTTCCTCGAGGATGAGGTCGAAGTTGAAGCTCTCCAGAGCACCCGTCTCAGGGTTCTCCCGCATGCCAATCGTGCCGCCCGTATAAATGAGAAGCACACTATGTCTGCGTGTGTCACTCATGTTTCTCGCTCCCACTACGTTTCTCGCGGCCATAAGAACGGTATTCGTCGAGAGGAATCTCTACGTCAGGCTCCGACAGAGGCTGGTTCTGTTGCAGTCGGAAGCATAGGTATTTGATGTCGATACCACGTGCCCGCCACATACTCTCGTAGTAGGTCTGGATGGCGCAGGCGAGTTGGATGTATCGCTCTTCCTGAGCGGACGACGGATGCGAGCCGTAGAGGTTCCTCGTCTTCACTTCCGGCTCGATGTGGTTGACCTTCAGCAACTCCTCGGTATAAGTGAAGAGGAAGTTGGAGTCGGTCTTCAGATGGACGAGGCCTCCGTCCTGAAGAAACTGACGATATCGCTCGAGGAAGTAAGTGCTGGTGAGGCGCTTCGTAACCTTCTTCATCTGCGGGTCGGAGAAGGTAAGCCAAATCTCACTCACCTCATTAGGAGCGAAGAAGCGTTGGATGAACTCGATGTTTGTGCGCAGGAAGCCAACATTCTTCATGCCCGTCTGCAAGGCTTCCTTTGCTCCCGTCCACATTCGAGCGCCCTTGATGTCAACGCCAATGAAGTTCTTGTCCGGGAATTGTTTCCCCAGCCCGATGGTGTACTCGCCCCTGCCGCAGCCGAGTTCAAGCACGATAGGGTTCTGGTTGCGGAAAAACGTCTCGTGCCACTTGCCACGAAGCGAGAACTCCTCCTGCATAGTGGCAGCCATAGGGCATTCCACCACAAGCGGATTCTCGGCCATCTCGGCAAACTTGGCAAGCTTTCCCTTTCCCATTTACTTGTCAAACGTAAAGTGTGTGGTGCCGATGTTCTGTCCGTCGGCAAAGATATCAACACGATAGGTGCCGGCACTCAGAGCCTCAGCCACGTCCCAATATACCGTCACGCTCTGCTCTTCGCCCGTATATTCGATGTCCTTGCGGATGCTGTACTCAAGCTGGCGGTTCTCGTAGTCAAAGGTTCCGCCCTTGGTGAGCACATCGCCTGTAGGAGTCGTGATGCGGACATAGAGGCTTCGCATGCCTGTAGCGGTTGTGACGTTACGGGCAATAGTGAAGCCGACCACGAACTTCTTGACGTCCTTAATCTTCTTGGCTGCCTTGCCCTTCTTGTTATGGCCGACAGCATAAATTCCCGTCGCGTCGAGTTGGCTTGCAATCGCTACCTTATCGGAAAGCGTTTCGTTCTCGGTCGAGAGATTCGTGATGTGCTGACGGGCTTGCTCATTCTGTGTCTTGAGGTTCGAGTTCTCCTGCGTCAGGGCTTCATTCATGCGGTTGAGGGAGTCAATCTGCAGGACATAGCTGCGCAGAACCTCGCGAAGTGTTGCCAGCTCCTTCTTCAGTCGCATAATCTCGGCTGCATCGCTACTCTTCACCCTACGCAGCTCCTCGAGCAATTCCTCGGTTCGTTTCTGTTCCATCTCAAGTTGAGCAACAAGCGAGTCGTTATTGATTTGCGTCTTCATCTCGTTGTACTGCATGGCGAACTGTTCATACTCGTTCTCCATCTCGAGCTTATCCATCTCGACCAACTCGAGCATCTGCTTGCTTTCACGCTGCTGCTCGCGCATACTGTAGAGCAGGAATCCTATGACGAGGCAGGCTATGGCTGCCACGACACCAAGTAATATCTTCGATTTCTTGTCCATATCTTATTTACTTTTTCGGGCACAAAGTTACGAAAAAGAATGTAAACTAAAGAATGAAAGAAGAAGAATTTGTAAGATTTAAGTATAATTGTCTGTTTCCCCTATATAAAGAATAATGTATGGAACCTCCACAAGAGAGGTTTCCGATGCGCAAGCTTTGCCAAAGGTATCTGCATACTTTTTGAAGCATAACACAAACTTCTCCCCCATTCGCTTGCACAAGTCCATTTTTATTGCTAATTTTGCAGCCAAAAAGAATACTATGGAACTCTATCCTCAACTCATACTCGATGCCCTCGCCACAGTTCGCTACCCTGGTACAGGCAAGAACATCGTGGAAATGAAGATGGTGGACGACGACATGCGCATCGCTGGCCTCAGCGTCTCATTCACCCTCATCTTCGACAAACCTACTGACCCCTTCATGAAGAGCGTAGTGAAAGCAGCCGAAGCTGCCATTCATGCCTATGCCTCGAAGGATGCTGAAGTGGAAATCAAGACTCGTGCTCTGCAGGCTCCAAGGCCAGACCTGCCCGACCTCTTGCCTGGGGTGAAGAACATCATCGCTGTCTCGAGTGGCAAAGGTGGCGTGGGAAAGAGCACAGTTGCAGTCAATCTGGCTGTAGCTTTGGCAAGGATGGGCATGAAGGTCGGCTTGCTCGATTGCGACATCTTCGGTCCTTCTGTGCCCAAGATGCTGCAGATGGAGAATGCTCGTCCCTATAGCGAGAACATAGATGGGCGCGACCTCATTGTGCCTGAAGAGAAGTATGGCGTGAAGGTTCTCAGCATTGGTTTCTTCGTGAACCCAGATCAAGGCATCATGTGGAGAGGCGGAATGGCCAGCAATGCCCTGAAACAACTCATCGGAGACGCTAATTGGGGCGACCTCGACTACTTCATTCTCGACACACCTCCAGGCACCTCAGACATTCATCTCACACTCGTCCAGACCATTCCCATCACGGGTGCCGTCATCGTCAGCACGCCTCAACAAGTGGCTTTGGCTGATGCCAGAAAGGGTATCGATATGTACAAACAGGAGAAAATCAACGTTCCCATTCTTGGTTTGGTAGAGAATATGGCTTGGTTCACCCCTGCCCAACATCCAGAGGAACGTTATTTCCTCTTCGGCGAGGAAGGCGTCAAGGAGTTGGCAGAACAGATGAAGCTGCCGCTTCTGGCACAGATTCCTGTCGTTCAAGACATTTGCGAGAGTGGCGACAACGGCATTCCTGCTGCCACAAATCCTGCCAGCATAACAGGTCAGGCATTCCTCCAATTGGCTGCAAAAATTGTGACAGAAACCGACAAACGTAGAGCCACGCTTCCTCCTACACAGATAGTTGGACTAAAGAAGCAGGCAGATTAACTTAACTATAAAGCTTTCAGGATTATGCACCTATTCAGGAGTCTATTACTACTTATGCTTTGCTCGCTTACATTTACGGCTCAAAGCAAGAAGATAAAATCTTGTCCTTTTCCAGGCTACAAGTTGGTCTGGCACGACGAGTTCTCCAAATCGGAACTCGACCCCAACCTCTGGGTCTATCAAGAAGCGCGAGCCGGTTGGGTCAACCACGAGTTGCAGACCTACGTGAAAGGTCAAAGTCCTAAAGGCAGAAAGGTGGCAGAGTGCAAGAAGGGCACACTCAGAATTTATACTTTCAAGGAAGACGATAAGGTCTTCAGCGGTCGTCTCTATGGAAACCGTCATGTGGGCTTCAAGTACGGCTATATCGAGACTCGCATCAAACTGCCAAAAGGCAAAGGAACCTGGCCCGCTTGGTGGATGATGCCAGTCGAAGGAGGTCGTTGGCCTGCTTGTGGAGAGATCGACATCATGGAAGAAGTGGGCGTTGATGCCAATGACGTTTCCAGTAGCATCCATTGTGCTGCCTACAACCATCCAGCCAAGACACAAAAGACGCATCACCTCTATTGCGAAGGAGCTGAGGAGGGATTCCACGTTTATGCCCTCGAATGGACAGAAGACTACATCCGCACTTATGTGGACGGCAAGGAGCAACTCTATTTCGAGAACGACAAGACTGGCAACAACGACACTTGGCCCTTCAACAAAGCCTTCTATCCGATACTCAATGTGGCCTGGGGAGGCGACTGGGGCGGCTATAAAGGTATTGACGAATCGGCTCTTCCGCTCACGATGGAGGTAGATTACGTACGCGTCTGGCAAAAGGAGTAATTTCAAACTACTGCAGTTAAGTCAGCCAACTCGGCGTGCCATCTTTGTGAATTCGGCGTGCTATCTTTGTGAACTCGACGTGCTATCTTTGTGAACTCGATGTGCTATCTTTGTGAACTCGGCGTGCCATCTTTGTGAACTCGACGTGCTATCTTTGTGAACTCGGCGTGCTATCTTTGTGAACTCGGCGTGGAGCATTGGCAAACCCTCCATAGGGCGTTAGCATTTTTATATGGACACTTTTGTCAACTAGAAACGTCTAGTTGAGTATTTAGGCGTGTTTTTCTCCCCAAACACTTGCATGTTTCCGTAAAAAAACGTACCTTTGCAGAGTTATTGAATGCGGCTTTGAGACATCATTTACCTTGTAAAGTTCTCAAAATCGGCTTAATTGATTGGGTACTAGCACCTTACATAGTATCCAAAGCTCCAAAGGTATGTATATAATTCAAACAGAGCAATGGTAGAATACAACATTTCACTCGGTGGAAAGACTGTGCTTGTAACGGGTGCAGCAGGCTTCATTGGCAGCAATCTCGTCAAGCGACTCTTCAAAGAATTCAACGATATCAAGGTCGTCGGCATAGATTCCATGACTGATTACTACGACGTGAGGCTCAAAGAGGAACGTCTAAAAGAAATCGAAGCACTTGGTCGCGATTGGGTGTTCATCAAGGACTCCATCGCCAACAAGGCATGTGTGGACCAGCTTTTCGCAGAGTATAAACCCGTTGTGGTAGTAAATCTGGCTGCTCAAGCCGGCGTGCGTTACAGCATCACCAATCCCGATGCCTACATCGAAAGCAACCTCATCGGCTTCTACAACATTCTGGAAGCCTGCCGACACTATGGAGTGGAGCACCTCGTCTATGCCAGCAGCAGCAGCGTTTACGGCTCGAACAAGAAAGTCCCCTACTCCACAGACGACAAAGTGGACAATCCCGTCAGCCTCTATGCTGCCACGAAGAAGAGCAACGAACTGATGGCACACGCCTACAGCAAGCTCTATAACATCCCATCGACCGGCCTCAGATTCTTCACAGTCTATGGTCCTGCAGGTCGTCCAGACATGGCCTACTTCGGCTTCACCAACAAGCTCCGTGAAGGCAAGACCATCCAAATCTTCAACTACGGCAACTGCAAACGCGACTTTACCTACGTCGATGACATCGTAGAAGGCGTCGTTCGCGTCATGCAACATGCACCAGAAAAGCAAACCGGCGAAGACGGTCTGCCTATCCCACCATATATTGTTTACAACATTGGCAACAGCTCACCCGAAAACCTCTTGGACTTCGTCACCATCCTGCAGGAAGAACTCATCTCAGCAGGTGTACTTCCAGCCGATTACAACTTCGAGTCGCACAAAGAACTCGTGCCCATGCAACCAGGCGACGTTCCCGTCACCTTCGCCGACACAACACCCCTCGAACGCGACTTCGGCTTCCGTCCCTCCACCCCCCTCCGCCACGGCCTCCGCGCCTTCGCCCAGTGGTACGCTGGGTACTATGGCAAGAAGTAACGGTGCAAAACGAGATCAATCACAATCAACAATCTGATGAAGGCTAACGAGCAGACAGGCAACAAAAAGCTCATAGCGAAGAATACGGTTGTGCTATACATCCGTATGATTGTCGTTATGTTTATCACGCTCTATACTTCACGTATTGTCCTGAAAGCATTAGGGGTTGAAGACTTCGGCTTGTATGGTGTGATTGGAGGCGTTGTTGGTCTGTTCGCTTTTCTAAAAACATCGATGGGAAAGGCCACACAGCGTTTCCTCAACGTTGAAATGGTGGCAGAAGGCGGCGATCTCAAGTCCGTGTTCCGAACGAGCATGACCATACATTTCCTCATCGCCTTTATCATACTCATACTGGCAGAGACTATCGGCCTTTGGTTCCTAAACGCCAAGATAAACATCCCAGAAGGCCGTGAGTTCGCAGCCAATGTCATCTATCAGGCCACTATCGCCTCGTTGTGCATGTCGATGATTGAGATCCCGTTCAATGCGGACATCATCGCACACGAGAAGATGACTTTCTTTGCCGTTATCAGCGTTTTGGATGCCATGTTGAAACTACTGATTGCATTCCTTATTCTCTTTGACAACGGCGACAGGCTCATTCTGTATGGGATACTGATGATGGGAATATCCATCTTCAATGTCATTCTCTACTACCTTTATTGCAAAAGGAAATTCTTTGAGATTAGTCTGAAGCCGTGTTATGACAGAGAACGGTTCAAAAGCATTTTTGGATTTGTTGGATGGACATTGCTGGGGCAGGCTGCCGTCATTGGATGCAACCAAGGAAATGGAATCCTTGTAAACATGTTTCATTCTGTTGCGGCAAATGCAGCGATGTCAATAGGCAACCAGGTATCGCATGCCGTGACCAATTTGGCCTCCAATTTCCAGACGGCATTCAATCCTCAAATCACCAAATCGTATGCCGAAGGTAATTACGACAACCTTCGCAATCTGGTGTTTTCCACAAGTAAAATATCATATTGCCTATTATTTGTTGCGATGCTGCCTGTTGCATTCAACATCGATTTAATTCTTGACATTTGGCTTGAGAAAGTACCTGAATTGTCGGACATTTTTTGTATTCTATTCATGGTTAATGCCATTATTAACGCTTTAAGTGCTCCACTTAACTTCAGCGTCATGGCATCAGGAAACATCAAATGGTTTCAAATTGTTACTGCTATTGTATATTTATCAGATTTAGTAATCTTGTATTTCCTGTTCGGCATGGGACTACCGCCTGCAACAGCCATGTGGGTTAAAGTCAGCATCATGATTGCAATATTGTTTGTACGACTATATTATGCACACCGTGAAATAGAATGCATTGACCTTATCTCATACTTAAAGCAAGTACTTATTCCCTTGGCAGTGATGTCCGCGGGTAGTATCGTTATAGCTTTTGCTTTACATCCCTTATTTACGTGTTTAACTATGCGTATTATTCTCACAATGACAATTATATCTGTCAATTTACTTTTAATGTGGTTTGTCGCTTTTAATAAAAGCCAAAGAAAATCATTGATAAGTCTTATTCAAAAAAGGAAAAACAAATATGCTAGAGGTTTGTAAACAGCTTTTCAACCTATGGAACGATTCTAATGTCCAGTATTGCCATTGGAAGAGTAATGAGCATCTAATGGAAGGATTAGACGGAGAGACCGATTTAGACGTGTTTGTATATCCGTCCGACAGAGAAAAGGCTGAATATCAACTCAAAGAATGTCGCTATATAGAATGCCTGACCCAGAAAGGCCATCGATATCCTAATGTTTGTGAATGGATTGGTTTTGACACCTCTACTGGACGGCTTGTGCATGTTCATCTTCATTACCAAATCATTACCGGGACTAAGTTTTGCAAAGAATATGTGTTTCCCATTGATGATCTAATTATTGCGACTCGCGTACTTGACAAGGATACAAACGTATATGTTACCGACCCAAACTTAGAGATAATTATCTTGTATAGCCGTATTGGCTTAAAAGCAAAGAAGAAGCGCTGTATAAGTATAAACAAAAGCGACCGCAGGGAAATTGTTTATCTTAAAGAACGGATTCATACAGACAATGTCCTCCAGTTATGCAAGCAATTAATGGGCAGTGATGGCGAAACGCTGTACAAACTGATAATGGAAAAAGACTTGTCCAGTGAAGGATGGTACAGAGTCTATCAAATAGCATCCTGCTGGCTGAAGCCATACCGCAAATGTTCCAAAGTTCATGTGTTTTTGCGTCACAAATACTATTACTACCTTTACTTATTCCATTTAATTGCAAACAAGAAATTCAATTGTTGTTATATACATCGGAAAACATTTCCCAATCATCATCTCTCCATTTGCCTACTTGGCCAGGATGGCAGCGGTAAAAGCACAGTTACCATTGAACTATGCAAATGGTTAAATTGGAAAATTGAAGCACATCGATTTTACCTTGGTAGCGGAGAACATTACAAGAGTTTGATGAAGTGGCTGATTTCTAAATTGTCTAAATCAAAAAAGAAAGGCAAGAGTCAACAATCAAAGAATAAAAAAGAGCAGAGTTTGCATCAAAGCGGGAAATCTAAAAAGAATCTTAAAGCCTCATTAGCTGCTTTACTGGTTTCATGGAACTTTTTATGTGTCGCTCGCAGAGCATATCTGGAGGTAAAGCGAGCAGACAGGTATATGAAGAACGGAGGAATTCCCCTATATGATCGTTTCCCTCAAACTCAATTTGAAGGCATATATGATGGACCTAAAATTAATCATTATTGCCAAAAGAAAGGTTTGAATTTTGGATTCGTGAAATGGATGGCAAGAAGAGAACTGCGGTATCTCGAAAAAGCACAATGCTATATGCCTAAATTGGTTTTCAAGCTCATGCTTTCACCAGAAGAAAGCATCCGTCGTAAACCATTCGAAAACATAGAGGTTGTCACACGAAAACATGAAATTACACAACAACTGCAATTTCCCAACTCAATCATATACACGGTTGATGCCACTCAAGACTATCAACAGGAGATAATTTTCATAAAGAATAAAATATGGAAAGCAATTCTGGAGAGCCAATAATTATTGAATTCAACGGGCTGCCTGGATGTGGGAAGTCCACCATCTCCAAACAACTGAAAAAGGAGTTGGAAGATTTAGGACATGACGTGCACCTTACTTACAAGCGGAAGTATACTCCCCATAACATATATTGGATATTACTAAATCCCAAATACTGGAAAATAGTATTCTTTACAATAAGATATTCTCGTTTGTTTATTAAAAGACGACCTCTTATTAGGCTTGTCCAAATAGCAGGTTTTATTAGAAAATACAATCACTTCATATCAGATAATCAAAAAGGAATTATGATAATTGACCAAGGAATTATTCAGTCGATTATTTCTTTGGCTCACGAGGATAAGCTTATAGAATCAACTCGTTTGACGCGACTAATAAAAGTTAGCGGAATAAATACCATGCCATTACATTTGATAAATTGCCACATCAATCCAGATGTGGCTGAATCAAGGATGGTTAACCGACCATATAATGGAGCGCGTATTGGGAGACTAAGTAAAGAAGAACGGAGCAAAGCCATTGAGATTCAAAAACAGAATCTTTCGTTCATCCGTAATCAGATAAGGACATCGTTTCCAGATGTCTCTCAAATTGATATAAATACAGAATGCTCAGTTGAGACCAATGTGAATGAGATAACAAATCAAATAAAATTATTACAGGGCGTATTATCCGTCAGACCACTATTAAGCGCAAGAATAGCTTGTTCTATGGCAGCAGAGCAATGACAAAAGTTTCGGCCATATATCACACCTTCATCAGCACATGCTCGATGATAAGCTGCTTATGGTCTCCACTCTATTATTCTATTATTACTTTTTGAACACCACCAAATTATAGAAAAGACTTATTTATGCTGTAATTTTCATACTATACTCTTTAAATTAATTAATAGGAAAAATGCAAGAATGAAGAAGATAATGCTCATTTTCGGCACACGTCCTGAGGCAATCAAGATGTGTCCGCTGGTCAAAGAGTTTCAGAAATACCCGAAGGATTTTGAGACTATTGTATGTGTCACAGGACAGCACCGTGAGATGCTGGACCAAGTACTTGCAATCTTTGATGTCAAGCCAGACTATGACTTGAACATCATGAAGCAGGGGCAGGATTTGTATGATATAACAGCCCGTGTGCTCACAGGAATGCGCGATGTGTTCAAGGAGTGCAAGCCAGACGTTGTGTTGGTGCATGGTGACACCACGACCTCCGCAGCTTCTGCGCTCGCTGCCTTCTATCAACAGATACCTGTCGGTCATGTGGAAGCAGGCCTCCGCACACACAACATCTACAGCCCATGGCCAGAAGAAATGAACCGTCAGATAACAGGTCGCATAGCTACTTATAATTTTGCTCCTACGCCTCTTAGCGAGAAAAACCTTCTCGAAGAAAAGGCTCATGGACAGATTTTTGTGACAGGTAACACCGTAATCGATGCGCTCCACATGGTGGTGGAAAGGCTAAAGTCCAATCAGGCTTTAGCTCAGGAGCAAGACAAAATTCTGCTTGCTGCCGGTTATGATGTAAGCCGGTTAGGAAACAGTCAACAGTCAACGGTAAACCGTAAACTAGTATTAATCACCGGTCACAGAAGAGAGAACTTTGGAGACGGGTTCATCAGTATGGTAACTGCAATGAAAGACCTATCAGAGAAGTATCCCGATGTGGACTTTGTCTATCCCATGCACCTTAATCCCAATGTGCGTAAGCCCATCCATGAAGTTTTCACGGGAATGGACTCCCTCTCTAAAGGAGAGGGCTGGGGAGAGGCGCACAATTTCTTCTTCATCGAACCGCTACAGTACATGGAGTTCGTTTATCTAATGGAAAAGAGTTATCTGGTGTTGACTGACAGCGGCGGCATCCAAGAGGAGGCTCCCGGATTGGGTAAGCCTGTACTTGTGATGCGCGACACAACGGAGCGTCCGGAAGCTCTGGAATCAGGCACGGTTCATCTTGTTGGGACAAACCATGATCTGATAGTTTCGGAGGTGAGTACGCTGATTGACGATGCTGAGGCATACAAGAAGATGAGTATGGCTGTGAATCCCTACGGCGATGGTAAAGCTTGCATTCGCATTGTTCATATCATGAAAGATGGAACGCAACAGACACCACATAAGTAAAAAAAAAACGAATCTACAACGAGAAACAGAGAAACAGTTAAGCAATATAATTATAAAAGATATGATTAACGTGATTGGACTGGGCTATATTGGACTTCCGACGGCCCTTATGATGGCTTCTCACGGAGTGGAGGTCATCGGAACGGACTACAACAAAGAACTCGTCGCAACCCTTAACGCCGGGAAGACCACCTTCAAGGAGGACGGACTCGACGAACTCTTCCTGGCCGCAGTAAAGGCCGGCATACGCTTTACCACTGAATATCAAAAGACAGATATGTACATTGTGTCTGTTCCCACTCCTTATGATAAGTTCTCGAAGAAGGTGGATGCTTGCTACGTGGTGGCTGCCGTAAAGGAAATAATGAAGGTTTGTCCAAAAGGTGCAACCGTAGTAGTGGAATCAACCGTCAGTCCCGGAACTATTGACAAGTATGTACGCCCGGTTATTGAAGCCAATGGCTTTAAGATTGGCGAGGATATCAATCTCGTCCACGCTCCCGAGCGCATTATCCCCGGCAACATGGTTTACGAACTGCTTCACAACAACCGCACCATCGGTGCCGACAGCAAGGAGATTGGAGAGAAGGTGAAGGAATACTATGCCAGCTTCTGTCAGGGTGAGATTGTTGTTACAGACATCCGCACTGCTGAGATGACTAAGGTGGTAGAGAACACCTACCGTGCTGTGAATATTGCTTTCGCCAATGAGCTGAGCCGTATCTGCCGTCACGACAACATGGATGTGTACGAAATTATCAAGATTTGCAACATGCACCCTCGCGTTAACATCCTTCAGCCTGGCCCCGGCGTGGGCGGGCACTGCATAAGTGTTGACCCCTGGTTTCTTGTAGGCGACTATCCCCAGCTTGCCAAGGTGATTGACGAGAGCATGAAGACCAACGACTACCAGCCTGTCTTCGTCCTTGAACGCATTCATGAGATTATGGAGAAGAACGGCATCACGGACAACCGCCGTGTCGGTCTGTACGGACTTACTTATAAAGAGAATGTGGATGACATACGCGAAAGTCCCACTCTACAAATGCTCGACATTCAGAAACGCCATCTGGCCCGTCCGCTCAAGACATTCGACCCCTTCTTCACCGAGAAAGAAATTGTTAACAACCAAATCCTTGACTTTAACCAGTTCCTTAATGAAGTGGATATGGTTGTCATTATGGTCAAGCATGACCATATCAAGCAGAACTGGGACAAATTGAAGGGCAAGGTTATTCTTGACTGTCACAACATCTGCCCGATAGGAGGGACATATCATATTTAATTTTTTAAGTATCGGAAGTAGTTAAGGAGTTAAGCCGAATGCCACAGATGCAGAAAATAGGCGAAAGAGGTGTTGGCTTAACTACTTTCCGAAGGATGAGCGAAGCGATAACTCCTTAACTGCAAAAGAAATAGGATTTTCGAACGATGAAGTAATTTGCACAATTTAATATGATTTAATGAGTTCTTGGACCTGCTTTTTTCATTCCTTTCTCAAAAGCGAAAATTACTTTTATTACTCATTAGTATTTACATTAATAAGGATTTCTTTACCGTGATTTTCAAGATATTATACTGCGCATTCCTCGTCATTAGCCTTTTTTACCCAACAGTACCATTGTTGGGTCCTATTTCCCTGCGCCATTTTTTTTCCATATTGTTTCTGATTTTGTGTTTGCATGAAGGAGGATTTAAGTTGGACAAATTCCTATGTTGGTATATGGCTTTCATGCTTTTTTATCTCATCGGTGCATTAATGACAGGTTATATGGGTATTGTTGTCAACAGATTCGTTGGAACATATTTTGCGTCCATTATATTATACTTGTCTACGAAGATCATGATAGAAAAGTATGATTCTGGTTTCTTAATAATTTGCTTGCTGGTTGCACTTGGACTCCTTAATGCAGTCGTATGCATTGGGCATTTTTTCAACAATCCTATTGCTGATATAATACATAAAATACTGCGAATTGAAATGGGTGAAAAACAAATAGACTTATACGAAAAATTCGATGATTTACATGGAGCCTGGGTAGGAGGACTGCTTGGTGTCGTGGCTAGTGGATATTTCCTTTCCGCCACATGTGTCCTTGCACTATATAACCGAAAGGGTATCATCCAATGGTATAATTGGATTGTTTTTGCAGTTATTCTTATGGGATTATTTCTAGTACAAGAACGTTCGGGGTTGGCTGCAGGTCTCATATTTACATTTATCTTCTTCGCATTGAACTCTGTTCGAAAACCAAGCAACTTGGCAATCTCATTTTTAGTTTTTCCAATTGCCGTTGCAATAATAAGCATATATGGTTCGAACATCGTTTCGTATGAGAATATGCGTTACAGTACTCTTGGCATGAATGATGAGCATCGATTGGATTATGCCCTAAATGCGTTAAGATGGGTTATGCAAAACCCTTTGGGATGTAATTACGCTTATTATGATGAAGGTGGACATTACCCTCACAATTTTATTGCAAATGCGTTCCTTCATGGGGGAGTGTTTGGCGGAATTATTCTGCTGATGATTGTTTGGAAACAAATGAAGAAAATTTTCATAGTGTTTTGGAATTACCGCAGGACAAATAGATACAATACGTTGTTGCTTGTTTGTTGTTGTGCTTATATGTGTTATACTATGAATTCTTTTTTTCATAATTATTCTCTAGTTTCTGGAGGGGAAATGATTTTCCTTTTATGGGCTGTAATCAGTTCTCAAATGGATATGGAAGAAAATGAAGAAATTGAAGAGGATGAAGAAGATAAAGAAGATAAAGAGTATTTCATAGATTATGTAACATAAATTTATTGCTATTATGAATATATGCTTTATTACCAACAAGTATCCTGGTAAACACGATACTTCATCCTTTATCTTTGTGAAACAATTGGTTGATGCCATCGCTAATCAAGGACATCATTGCCATGTGATTGCTCCTTTCAACATAACGCACTATCACCGTTTATCACCGAACAAAGAAGACTACACTGTTGGGGAAGGCAAAGTGACGGTTTACAGACCTGGATATATTTCATTCTCGAGATTTCACATAGGAAAGTTTTATCCTACAGCTTGGCTTCGGAAGAGAGCAGTGAATGTGGCATTTGATATGCTGACTGCGAAACCCGATATTATATATGGTCATTTTTGGTGTTCTGGCTATGAAGGGTTTGAATATGCAAAAAAAAACAATATACCACTTTTTGTTGCATCAGGCGAGAGCGATGTGGAAAGGATGTTCCCGCACAAACCAGATCAAGAGAACTTTACAGACTATGTTCGAGGGGTGATTTGTGTTTCTGGAAAGAATCGTAATGAAAGCATTAGATTGGGGCTGACTTCAGAAGAAAAATGTGGTATTTTCCCTAATGCTGTAAATGAAAAGGTTTTCCATAAGCAAGACCAAAAGGAGTGCCGTAGGCAATTAGGATTGCCCTTGGATTCTTTTATTGTTGCCTTTGTGGGTTGGTTTATTGAGAGGAAAGGTCCATTACGTGTTGCAGAGGCAATAAATAGAGTTGGTAATGTGAACAGCATTTTTATTGGGAAAGGTAAACAAAACCCTGTTTGCGAAGGCATTCTTTTCAAAGGTTCTCTACCCCATAAAGATATTCCACTTTACCTTGGGGCAGCAGACTGCTTCATACTGCCAACCTTGCATGAAGGTTGTTGTAATGCTGTAGTGGAAGCTCTTGCCTGTGGTTTACCAGTTATTTCAAGCAATTTACCTTTTAACCAGGATATATTGGACGAGACTAATAGTATCTTGGTTGACCCTAACAACATTGATGAGATTGCTGAATCTATTCGTGTCATGCGCGATGACGTAAACAAACGAATCAGTTTAATGACTGGTGCAATGAAAACTGCAGAAAGACTCACTATTAACCAACGTGCTAAAAGGATAATGGAGTTTATTATGGCTAAACTGTAATTAAACACCTATTATAATATTGCTGTCCGGGGAATATTTCTTCTCCTTCCCCTCACCTTTGAAGACATCGGCATTTCGAATAAATTATCATTGACAGGGGCTTGGAACACAAGTTGTGTTTAGCGGACACCCCAAAAATATAAAATGAACCAATAAAATAACATGATTGTCCACAAAATCAACCCAAGGCTTTGGATTTGTTTCCCGCGGGAAACAAAAACGGGAACAACAGGATATCCAAGGACATCATATGTGCATTGCCAAAAGACAACGATTGCTTTGTAACAAATCATCAATATAATAATCAGAATGGACAAGCCTAAAGTCATCATCTTATACAATAAGATTTTCCATTATCGAGTTCCTATTTGGAACCTCTTGGCTGAGAAATGCGATTTAACCGTAACCTACAGTCAAGGCGATGGTAAGGTGCCCGAAGGGATGGAATGTAAATTCCATGTCATACACCTGCCTGCCTGGTCGCTCAATGGAAGAATAATAATACAGAAAGCCAACATCAGGAAATTAGCCAGACAGTATGATGTGGTTATTGCATACGGTAATATCTCATGGCTGAAGTTCAGCACTCTGCCATGGTTCAACAAGACCAAAGTGATTTATCACACCCTTGGCGTATCGGCAGACTACAATAAAGGCTATGATGTTCATAAAGGATGGGACAAAGTGCGCAGCTTTTTCTATTCCAAGGCCAATGCCCTTGTTTTTTATACTACATACCCATTTGAAAAATACAAGAAGCTGGGCATACCCTGCCAGAAAATGTTTGAGGCACCCAATACCGTAGAAGTTCATCCAATCAAAGAGAACGTTGACAAGGACTCCATTCTCTTCATAGGAACCCTGTACAGACAGAAAGGACTTCAGGCGCTTCTTGACGCTTACTTGAAGTTGAGAAACCTTGAGACCCTTCCTCCACTGTGTATCATAGGCAAAGGTCCTGACTCAGAACCCATACGACAATGGATTGCAGACAATAACATGGAGAGACTTGTCAAAATGAAGGGAGCGATATACGACATTGATGAGAAAGCAAAATACTTTGCCAAAGCATATGCCAGCATATCGCCCCAACAGGCAGGTCTTTCTGTCCTTGAAAGCATGGGCTACGGCGTGCCGTTCGTCACATCAAGGAATGCCATCACGGGAGGAGAAATACTAAATATACACAATGGCATCGATGGCGTGGTCATGGATAATGAAAAGCAACTGCCAGATGTCATTAGGGATATATCCGAAAACAAGGAGAAATACATCGAGATGGGACGCAAAGCACAGGAATACTATAATGAGAACCGCACCCCACAACACATGGCTAATGGCATGTGGAATGCCGTGAAATATGCATTGGAACATTAACTGACCTTCAATACAAACTATCCCCCATGCTGAAATACCTCTTGGGATTACTGAAAAATCTCTTTAACCCGGCAGTTTCGCTATTCGCCACAATAGACAACAACTCGCACATCAGCAGAAAAGCTAAGGTGTATGGTCACACACATATCGCAAACTCTACGATAGGAGCATACTCCTACATCGGACGACACTCGAGGCTCGTCTATGCAGATGTGGGAAAGTTCTGCTCAATAGCAAGCGAGACCAAAGTGGGAATGAGCACGCATACACTCGAAAAGTTATCTACTTCTCCAATTTTTACAGAAGCCAAAAACGCAACGAAGCACTCATGGGTAAACAATTCACCGACAAATCCCTATAAACGTGTGACTGTTGGTAACGATGTGTGGATTGGTGCAAGAGCAATGATTATGGGTGGCAATACAATTGGAAATGGAGCTGTGGTCGCAGCGGGAGCTATTGTCACAAAAGATGTACCAGCCTACGCCGTGGTGGGAGGCGTGCCTGCCAAGATAATACGCTATCGCTTCCCGCAAGATATAATCAACCGTTTAGAGGCTGTAAAGTGGTGGGAATTGCCCGACAAAATACTTCAAGAGAACATATCACTTTTCCAAAGCAATGAGATAGACATTGATGCTATGGAACGAATCGTAAGAGAGAACTTGTAAGCACCAATGAAGAACAAAGTAGTAATCATATCCGCCGTATTCCCTCCCGAACAAATTACTTCGGCATTGATGAATTATGACCTTGCAAGAGCATTGTCTAAAGACTATGAAGTAACTGTTCTCAGGCCATATCCCACCCGACCCGTTGGATTGCAATATGATTATCATGGAATGAAGGACGAGCCTTTTAACACAATCCTCATCGCTTCATACACACATCCAAAATCACAACTGAAGGGTCGTTTTAGGGAAAGCATAGACTTCGGCATGAAATGTGCGAAGTATATTAAGGACCACCATGACGAAATCTCATTCATATATAATAATCCCTGGCAGTTGTTTGGTGTCAGTATCGTTGCCAGAACGGCATATAAGTATCATATACCCTACATGGTTGCCATACAGGACATATACCCGGAATGTCTCTTTACCAACAAACACTATCCTCAAATAGTAAAGAATCTGGGAACAGGCCTGCTGAAGCAGATTGATAAATACTGTCAAAAGAACGCAGCTTGCGTTCGGACTATATCTGATGAAATGGCAGATTACCTTTCAAGCACACGTAATATACCCAGGCACAAATATTTAGTCGTCAATAACTGGCAAAACGATGAGGACTTCCCGCCTGTGACAAATACGACAAAGAACGACAAATTAGTATTTGCCTATGTCGGAAGCATAAACAACCACTCCAACACAGACTTAATCATAAAGGCTTTTCACCAAGCAAATTTAAAAGATGCAGAATTGCATGTTTATGGCGGTGGGAACAGAATGGAACAATGCAAGTCTTTGGTGAATAGGCTCGGATTAACTAATGTTACATTCGACTTGGTGTCAAGAGACAAAGTGCCAGAAGTGCAGGGAGCCGCCGATGTACTTGTGCTTGCTTTACCCAAAGGCAATGGTGAGCTTTGTCTCCCTTCTAAAATAACGTCATACATGTTTTCTGGGAAGCCTATTCTTGCCAGTGTCGATTTAAACAGTGCCACTAACAGGTACCTTAAAGAAGCAGATTGTGGCATTGTGATAGAGCCAGACAACGAGGCTGCCTTGGCCGAAGCGTTTAGGAAAATGGGGGCAATGCATAAGGAACGTCTAAACGAATTGGGACGGAATGGAAGGCTATTTGCAGACAACAATCTTACAAAAAAAGTTAACATAAAATTAGTTGTCGATACAATAATAGGTTTTATAGATACGATATAATAATAGGTATAATGGGACTGAAAAATAAAGTAGAATACTTGTTGAAGCACAATACATTTCTCCAGAAGACTTATAAAATATGTATGGGTAGCATGTTGCGTTGTGCAGGATGGTTTGTGAAAACCGATCCCGATTTGGTACTCATCAATGCTCTTGGCGGCAAGCGTTTCGGCGACAGTCCCAAGGTGATATACGATTACCTGAAAAGTCATGAAGAATTCAAGGACCTGCGATTGGTATGGGCTTTCGATGACCCGGGCAAATTCGACACGGGTTGCGAGAATATCAAAATGGATACTTGGACATACTTCAAGACCGCTCTTAAAGCCAAATATTGGATTAGCTGTGTCAACATCGAACGTGGCCTTAATTTCAAGAAAAAAGCGACACGCTATCTGAACACGTGGCATGGAGTTCCGTTGAAATATATAGGCAATGATTGTCCAGGGCGTGAGGATTATGACATGTCATATATTGACTATTTCTGCTATTCCGGGCCGTTTGAGTATGACATCTACCAACGGGCTTTCATGGTTAATGCTGAAAACCTGCTGCTGAGCGGATTGCCTCGCAACGATGAACTATATCATGTTGATGTTGCCAAAGTAGCTGAGATGAGGAAACGATTAGATATTCCAGAAGGGAAAAAAGTCCTGCTATATGCCCCTACTTGGCGAGAGAGTGAGGATGGCGGTAAGACCTACAACTTGGCTCCGCCTGTCGATTTCAAGAAATGGGAACGTGAATTGGGTAATGAATATGTGTTGCTTTTTCGTGCCCATCATTTTACCACCCAGCACATGAAGATAGTGTTTAACGATTTTATTCGTGATGCAAGTAACTATCCTGCCATCAATGACTTAATGATTGCAAGCGATATTCTCATTAGCGACTATTCCGCTACCATTTTCGACTATTGTGTATTGGAGCGCCCAATTATCAGTTTCGCTTACGACTACGAAGAGTACAAAGATTCTCGGGGACTTTATATAGACTTGCCAACAGAACTGCCGTGCGGCATTGTCAAAAGTGAAGACGAGGTAATTGAAAGAATCAAAAATATGGATTTTTCTGCCGCATGTGAACGAACAAAAGCCTTTAAAGACAAATATGTTCCAGTGGGAGGCAATGCTACGGAAACATGCGTAAAAGCCCTATTTGGAGAAAGGTAAAATAAGAAACATTATAACAAAATTAATATCCAGAAGCTAATCACATGAATTCTTTTTTTGTATTCAGATTAAAGTCATTTTTTAATAGAGTTTTGATGAATTCTATTGCATCTAGGTGCCCTTTTGTTCGTGTTAGGATTAAGCTATACAAAATGGCAGGATTAAAAATAGATCATAATGTAAGAATTAATCCTCATGTTTTTTTTTCAACATCAAATATCGAACTGGGGCAAGGAACAATGATTAATAGATTTTGCCAAGTTCACGATGGATTGAAGGGGGGGAAGTTACATATCGGTAAAAATGTAGGTGTATCATTTAACGTTGTATTTTGTTTAATAACTCACGAAATTGGAACTTCTAGCCAAAGATGGGGAAAAAGAATAAGTGGTGATATTCATATAGGTGACGGTTCTTGGATAGGTGCGAATGTAACTATTTTACCAAATGTTAAAATCGGTAATGGATGTATTATCGCAGCAGGTTCTTTAGTGAATAGTAATTGCAAAGACAATTGCATTTACGCTGGTGTCCCTGCAAAACTTGTTAGAGAGATTGATGAGCCTGCTCTTTAGCCTTTGTGCATAAGTGTTTTATTAGCTGTAATGTACTTTATCGATATCAAACCACATCATTCGTTTAGGAAGTAAAGGGAAGAAACTATGACAAGAGTTATTACATACGGTACCTACGACTTGCTGCATCAGGGGCATATCAACCTTTTGCGACGAGCCAAGGAGTTGGGTGATTACTTGATTGTCGGTGTTACGAGCGACAGCTTTGACCGAGGACGCGGCAAGTTGAATGTACGCAACAACGTATTGGAACGTGTTGAAACAGTGAAAGCCACCGGTTATGCCGACGAGGTGATCATAGAGGACTATCTCGGACAGAAAATTGATGATATCCAGAAATACGATATTGACATTTTTGCCATCGGTAGTGACTGGACAGGGAAGTTCGATTACCTGAACGAGTATTGCAAAGTGGTTTATCTGCCACGCACTGAAGGCATTAGCAGTACGATGTTGCGAGAGGAGAACCAAACCACTTGTCGTATAGGCGTTATTGGTAGTGGGCGCATCGCTAACCGCTTTGTGCCTGAAACAAAAGTGGTGAATGGTGCAAAGGTGGTAGCTGTGCTTAATCCAGACATGTGTCATGCAGAGACTTTCGCTGCAAAGCACGATATTGAACCCTATACAGACTTCAATGCCTTTATCGATAAGGTAGATGCAGTGTATGTGGCATCTCCACATCTCACACATTACGATTATGTGAAAAATGCTTTGTTGGCTGATAAACATGTGCTTTGCGAAATTCCTTTCGTACTCACAAAGGCCGAAGCCATAGAACTATACAACTTGGCTGAAGAGCGAAGCCTTGTTTTGATGGAAGCCAGTAAGACAGCCTTCTGCCCAGCCTTTGGGCATCTCGTTACGCTGGTGAAAAGCGGCATCATTGGTGATGTAGTTGATGTGAAGGCATCTCTTTCAAAACAAGTGTTGCCACCAACACGTGAACTGGATTCCGCTCAGGCAGGAGGAGCAATGAACGAGCACGCACCGCTGTGTCTGATGGCAATAGTGAAATTGTTGGGCACGAACTGGCGTGATGTGAATTTCCATACAAAGAAAGGGAACGGAGTTGACATCTACACTCAAGGTGTTGTTAATTACCCACATGCTACATCTTCATTTACATTAGGTATAGGAGTGAAGACCGAAGGGAACCTTGTTATATCAGGCACTAAAGGTTACGTTTATGTACCTGCCCCATGGTGGTTGACCGACTATTTTGAGGTTCGATATGAAGACCAGACGCGTAACAAAAAATACTTCTATAGTTATGACGGTGAGGGGTTGCGTTATGAGATACAAGAGTTTCTCTCGATGATAGTGAATAATCGTCGAAGTTGTTATAAATTATGTCGTAGAGAATCTGAGGCGATTGCTGAGATTATTGGGAAATATAATAAAGGAGAAAATGTGACTGAGATATGATAAAGCGAGTATTGATAGTCGGGGGAGCTAATGGCATTGGATTGGCTATTGCAAGGGAATTGGCTGGTCGCGAGTCAACAGAGAAAGTCTATGTCGTTGATAAAGTCCCGTTGAAGGACGAGTATTCCCATTCGAAGATTGAGAATCATATATTTGACCTCACATCTGATGATTACTCCTTTTTTGACCGCTTTAATGACATTGACGGACTAATGATTACGGCAGGCTTTGGACGTTTGGCATTGTTCAAAGACGTACCTGAACAGCATATTATCGATTCGTTTAACGTAAATACCATTCCTGTATTGCGGCTCATCAAGCGATTCTATGAAAAATTGGAAGGCAAAGAGGATTTCTACTGTGGTGTAATGGATAGTATTGCCGGCTGGATGTCTTCACCATTCTTTGCCGTATACGGTGCGACTAAGGCCGCGTTGAAGATTTTCATTGAGAGCGTGAACGTGGAACTACAGAAAGGCGGCTCAAAGAACGTAATATTGAACGTGTCTCCAGGCACCATCAAAGGCACTTCCTTTTACGGGAAAGCAAACGATTTGGAGACCTTGCAAAACCTAAGTTGTGAAATCATACAACACTTGGAGGCTAAAGACGATGTTTTTATTCCCAAATACGAGGAAGTATATAAAGAAGTGCTTGAACGCTATCAAAATGATTTCCGAAAAGAAGGAGCACACAGTTATGATTATAAATTGAATAGTAATAGATAAGAATGCATGGAAATATCCATCGTCATACCAACAAGCAATAGTGCTGCTACAATACGCGACACACTGGAAAGTGTGTTCTCTCAAACCCATCAGGACTGGGAACTTATCATTGAGGATGGGCTTTCGCAGGACGATACGCTGTCTATCTTGCGGGAATATGAGCATCGATGTAAGGGAAGGATGCGTATCTTCTCAGAGAAAGACGATGGACTATACGATGCCATGAACCGTGGTATTGCCCGCGCCACAGGCGATGTCATTGGCATCCTCAACTCGGACGATTTCTATTACGATGAACATGTATTGGAAGATATTAACCGAGCAATGGAAAGTCAGCCTGTTGATTGTATCTATGGCGATTTGAAGTATGTATCGGCCAAGAACAAACACCGGGTGGTGCGCATTTGGAAAGGTTCGCAACATAAGGAGGGAGCTTACATGCGTGGTTGGCATCCTGCACACCCCACGTTCTATGCCCGTCGTGAGTGTTATGATAAGCTCGGTATGTTCAACACGAGTTTGGAAGTTTCTGCAGACTTCGAACTAATGCTACGCTTTATTGAAGTGGCAGGGCTACGCAATCGGTACATCCATCGCTACTTTGTCAAGATGCGAATGGGTGGAGAGAGCAGTGGCAGCATACGAAACATCATACGAGGCAACCGAAACATCCTTCGCGCCATGCGGGAAAATGGTCTCAAACCTTCTCCTCTGTTCATCTTCCGCCGCATGATGCCAAAATTATGGGCTACCATCTTGGGCATGTTAAATCAATCAAACGACTAACACATATACTCTATCTGTATGAATCTTGAGTTTATTATAAAAATCACGCCGTTCTTCATATCTCTGCTGCTTGGTTTGATCATCATTCCAAACATGCGATTAGCTGGCACGGAAAAGAAGAGATTTCTTCCACAAAAAGCAGAACAAGACGAAAACAAACTGATGATTGGTGGAATCACATTCTTCCCAATCATCCTAATTGCACTTTGCATCAGCGTCTCACTTCCTTATCTGTTAGGAATGTCAGAATTAAGGGCAAAGGTTGAACCATCGGCAATGCGTATCATGCAGCTTATTGTGGGCTGTGCATTATTATTTGTCGTAGGTTTGAAGGACGACTTGAACGGCACTCGCGGTTACATAAAGATGTCCGTTTTTCTTATCACAGCCATGATGTTCCCTGCCACCAACTTGTGGATAAATAATCTGTATGGGCTCTTTGGTATAGAGGAACTGTCGCCATACGTAGGTATGCCGCTTACAGTACTGTTGACCTTGTATATTACTGAGGCTTTCTGCCTTCTGGACGGCATCGATGGGTTGAGTAGTGGAGTGGGTAGCATCATGCTATTTACTTTCCTGATATTCAGTGTCGTATATGGTTCTACGCTCATTAGTTTTGTCTCAGCAGCCGCACTTGGGGTTGTCGTTCCCTTTAGTCTGGTGTCTTTCTTCTCAAAAAAATGGCGAAATACAATGATGGGTAATTCCGGAGCCTTCATCCTTGGCTACATCGTCAGTTACCATGCTATTGGACTTAGCCGCAGTAACTATATGCCAAAAGGCATGCTGATGATTTGTCTTGGTGCTTTATTTGTGCCAATGATTGACATCGTTCGTGTCATCCGCAGCCGTGTCAAAGATAATCGAACATTAGATCGGCCCGACCGCAACCAGTTCAACCACAAACTGATTCGAACAGGAATGTCTCGAAGATTTATTCCTTTTACGATTGCGTGTCTTATGGGTTCCTTCGTAATAATGAACACATATGGTGTCCTATCGCATTGGAATCCCAACATCCTGCTTGCGATGGACATCACTCTCTGGATAAGTATTCTTGGCGTTATCAATTATTTCATTCATCGACATGAGAGCAAAGGATTCCATCAAGAATGGAGTATTACATACGGAGAGGATTCGTGGTACGCCAACATACCGCACGAGACGCTTCAACGCAAGGCAGAAACCTACGGAACAATGGAGTTGCCCCCAGAAATGACCATAGATAATGCAACAGCTTTTATCCCGGACGGCATGAATGGGTTTGAGCGAGCCGTAAAACGTGCCATTGATCTACTGATTTCTAGCATCTGCCTTATTGTATTCTCGCCCCTGATGCTTCTGAGCTATGTCCTCATCAAGCTGGACGATGGCGGACCGGCCATCTATAAGCAGGAACGTATCGGACGATTTGGACGCCCATTTTATATCTATAAGTTCCGATCTATGCGATTGGATGCAGAGAGTGCCGGCCCGGCTCTCAGTCATGCAAGTGGAGATGATGACCCAAGACTGACAAAGGTTGGTAAATTCATTCGCGCACATCATTTGGACGAGCTGCCACAGTTGTGGAACGTCTTCAACGGCGATATGGCCTTTGTTGGTTACCGTCCGGAGCGTAAGTTCTTCATCGATCAAATTATGCAAGAAGATCCCCGCTATGCGTTCCTCTATCAGATTCGTCCAGGCGTAACATCCTATGCTACGCTCTACAATGGCTATACTGATACCATGGAAAAGATGCTCCGACGCCTCGAGCTTGACCTTTACTATCTGGGCCATCGCTCCTGGTGGTTCGACTGCAAGGTTCTGGGGTTGACATTCCTCAGCATTATCTTTGGCAAAAGATTTTAAACACTTCTAATCACATATATTTTTACGCCATATGATTCTCACTTCCGACATACTTGACAAACTCTCCGCTGAAGCAAAAAACTGCGAGCGACTTCGCATGAATCTTGACCTCAGGACATCTTCTGCAGACCAAAGCCAGCGCATGTTAAATGCATTAGAACCTGGTACTCAAGTTCCCATCCATCGTCATCCGACTACCAGCGAAACGGTTGTTTTGTTACGGGGAAGCGTCAGAGAGTTTTTCTACGACGACAAAGGGAATGTGACAGAAAGTGTCTTATTGAGAGCTGGAGCTGAGCCTTCAGCAATGAACATTCCCAAAGGCGTTTGGCATACACTCGAATGCTTGGAGTCAGGAACGATTCTGTTCGAGGCGAAGGATGGTGCATTTGAGCCCCGTCACAAAGAAGACACTATGATAAAGTAAAAAGGGGGAAAGTTGAAAAAGTAAAAAGATGCTTTTCTTTGAACTCATACGCATAGCTCTTTGCAGGCAGAAGGAATTCAGCCATACACCTTCTGATTGGGAATGGCGAGAGCTGTTTCAAGAGTCCGCACGTCAGGCCGTGATAGGTGTTACATATCGAGCACTGAATTTACTTCCTGACAATCAGCGCCCGCCAAGACAAGTTATGATTGATTGGCAAGCATCTGCACAGAAGATTATTTGCGACAATAAGCGTCTCAATCACGATTCCGTTTGGGTAAGCGAGCGGTTCCTTAAGGCTGGATTCCGTAATGCTGTACTCAAAGGACAAGGCAATGCCCTCCTGTATCCAGACCCATTCCTGCGAACAGGAGGCGATATAGACATCTGGTTGGACGAGGAGCGCGACATAATTATTGCGTACGTCACACATTTCTTCCCTAAGACAAAGGTACAATGGCAAGAAGTGGAGTTTCCCGTCAAGAAAGACACATGCATCGAAGTGCATACCATCCCAGCCTTGATGTTTCACCCAGCAGACCGTCGTCGGATGGAAGCTTATTTCGACCAGCATCGAGACGAGATTTTCGAGAACGAGACATCATTACCCGACGAACAAGGCAAGGTGCGCATTCCTACTCTACGTGTTAATCTGACATTCCAACTTATTCACATCTATCGGCATATATTCAACGAAGGTGTTGGTCTTCGTCAACTTGTCGATTATTACTATTTGCTGCAACACTGCCTAGAGACGAAGCAGACTGACTTGCTTCCCGAGACAGCTACGATGATAGAGCGTCTGCACATGAGTCGTTTTGTTAGTGGTCTGATGTGGGTAATGCAGGAAGTGTTCCACCTGCAAGAAGAGTTATTCATTCTTCCTGCCAACGAAAGTGAAGGCCATTTCCTGTTACGCGAAATCATGCTGGCTGGCAACTTCGGCCATTTCGACAATCGCAATCAAATCAAGTCCAGCAAATGGGGCAATTTCTGGCAACAGACGATGCGCAACATGCGTTTCCTCACACATTATCCTCGCGAAGTCATATGGAACCCTTGGTACAGGCTCACGCAATTCATGTGGCGCAAGAGAAGAGGATATTATTAACAGATTAAAATTATTTAATTCAAACATCAAATATCTTAAGGATGAAAAAGATTGTTCTATCGATTGCAGTTGCTGCAATCAGTATGATGGGCTGGGCACAGAGTGCAGAGTTCTTCAAGCCCTACAAGCAGACAGACCTGCGTCTGCCCAGTGTTCCACTCGTGGTTAGCGACCCTTATTTCTCTGTATGGAGTCCTTACGACAAGCTGACCGACGGAAGCACTCGTCACTGGACAAACGACGAGAAGCCGCTGGAGGGTCTGCTTTTTGTGGATGGCACGACCTATCGTTGGATGGGTTCAGCACAACGTACGCTTATGGAAAGCGTTGTCCCCATGGCAAACGAGGCCGAATGGGAGGCACAGTACACCGACCAAAAGCCTGCCGGCGATTGGATGAAGCCTGAGTTCAACGCTTCTTCATGGAAGAACGGAAAGGGTGCTTTTGGTTCGGACAATTACGACAATATTCGTACTTCATGGACGAAGGAGGACAATGACATTTGGGTGCGTCGAACTGTTGACCTGACTGCTAGCCAACTGCAAGGCGACCTCTACCTTATCTTCTCGCACGATGATGCTTGCGAAATCTACATCAATGGCAAGAAGGCTGCCACAGGCATCATGGACTATGTGGATGGTGTGGTGGTTCGTCTTGATGGCGAGAGGGCTGACCTGCTCAAGGAAGGCAAGAATGTCTTTGCCGTGCATTGCTATAACAAGACAGGCGGTGCACTGGTCGATTTCGGCATCTTCCGCAATATAGCAAAGGGCAACGACAAGATTGTGACGGCAGAGCAGAAGAGTGTGGACGTATTGGCTTGCAACACCTACTACACCTTCACTTGCGGTCCCGTTGAACTCGATGTTGTCTTCACAGCACCGCATATCATCGACGACTACGACCTGCTGTCAGCTCCCATCAACTACATCTCCTATCAAGTTCGTGCTACTGATGGCAAGCGCCACAGCGTGAAGTTCTACCTCTCCACCACACCCCAGATGGCTGTGAACAAGATACAGCAGCCCACCATCTCGACGATGGAGTACAAGAATGGCACACAGTACCTCAAGGCTGGCACCATCCAGCAACCCATCCTCGCGAAGACGGGCGACGGCATCTGCATCGATTGGGGCTACGTTTACCTTGCTGGCACGAATGGTCGTCTTTGCCTTGCTTCCGATGCCGACATCAAGACACAATTCCTTGCAGACGGACGCTTGCCAAGAGGCGAACGCCAGGTAGTTTGCCAGAAGCAGGTATCTCTGCCCACTCTGGCTTACGTCCACGACTTCGGCACAACAGAGCAGGGCAGCAGCTTTGCCATGATTGGTTACGACGAGATTTGGGACATCGAATACTTCTTCAAGCGCTACAAAGGCTATTGGGCACACGAAGGTAGCGTCAGCATCTACGACATGTTCTCTCGCATGCAGGGCAACTACACCAACATCATGCAGCGTTGCCGCCAGATGGACAAGACCATCTACGACGATGCCTTCAGCGCTGGTGGCAAAAAATATGCTGAGATACTCTCCGGTTCCTACCGTCACGTCAACGCCGCACACAAGCTCTTCCGCGACGACGAAGGCAATGTGCTCTTCTTCTCGAAAGAGAACAACTCCAACGGTTGCGTCAATACCGTGGACCTCACCTACCCCGAAGCTCCGCTCTACCTCTGCTACAACCCCGAACTGCAGAAGGGCATGATGACGTCTATCTTCGAATATAGCTACACTGGCCGCTGGACGAAGCCTTTCGCAGCACACGACCTCGGCCAGTATCCCAAGGCAAACGGCCAGGTTTATGGTGGCGACATGCCACTCGAAGAGGCTGGCAACATGATAACCCTCGCTGCTCAAATCTGCAAGCAGGAAGGCAACACACTCTATGTTGACAAGTACTGGCGCCTCATCACCACCTGGGCCGACTACCTCGTCGAGAACGGCTTGCACCCCGCCAACCAGCTTTGCACCGACGACTTCGCAGGTCATTGGGCTGGCAACTGCAACCTCGCCATCAAAGCCATCATGGGTGTGGCTGGATATGCAGAGCTCGCCAAGATGAAAGGACTGGACGATGTCTATGAGAAGTACAATGCAAAGGCAAAGGAAATGGCTGCTGCATGGGAAAAAGAGACAAAAGTCAAGGACCACTACGAACTGGCTTACGGCGCAGGAGCCGACACCTGGAGTCAGAAGTACAACATGGTTTGGGACAAGCTCTGGCAGACAAACATCATTCCTAACGGTGCCATGCAGACCGAACTGAAGTACTACCTCAAGAAACAGAACAAGTATGGTTTGCCACTTGACTGCCGCAAGGACTACACCAAGAGCGACTGGATAATGTGGAGCGCCGCAATGGCTGCGAACGATAAGGACTTCCAAGCCTTCGTTGACCCACTCTACAAGTACATCAACGAGACAGAGAGCCGCGTGCCCATCAGCGACTGGCACGACACAAAGACCGGCCGCATGACAGGCTTTAAGGCACGCTCTGTCATCGGTGGCTACTGGATGAAAGTGCTTATGGACAAGACACGCCAATAGCAAGTCATATATAGGTTACGGCACGAACACCTGCTGAAGTTCGGCCACACATTACAGGGTTATCCACTGAACGCAAAGAGAAAGAGGTTGTGTCGTTTGGCACAGCCTCTTTCTCATTTAATAGATCCGAGAAGCAATCCCTATTTTGCACTTGACTCAATATATACATTGACATTATGCCTGATATGCAATTTGGGAAATCCACGCCACCATGAAGTGACAATAGCCAAAGGTCGTTTGCTTATACATGACCATATTCTGCTAAGAAATGGACAAGACGAACTATTAGCTTTACTTTTTCTTATTTTTTTTTGTTATGTTAGAATATTATCGTAATTTTGCAAAGTAATTATTGGCAATAATACTATTATACCCTGACTTATGAGACGTTTGGCTTTGTTATTGACCGGCATGTTTTCTATCTTTGCATGGGGACTTGATGTAAGGAACTTGCGCGTAGAAGACTATCGCAACCCCATTGGCATTGATGTTGTCTGCCCACATCTGTCATGGGAACTCTCCTCAGAAGTGAGAGGCACCGTCCAACAGTCCTATAATATCCAAATTGCCACCGATGCCATGATGGGGAATGTAATATGGGATTCTGGTTCCATTGCAAGTGAAAAGAATGTGGATGTTCCGCTGGATGGTTTCTCTGCTCGGTCTCGGACACGCTACTTCTGGCGTGTGACGGTAACTGACAATCATGGCGAGACAGCAACAAGTCTGGAAAAAGCCTACTTCGAGGCGGGTCTCATGAACGAGCAGGAGTGGAGTGAAGCATCATGGATAAAGGCTACAAAGACGCCTATCGGTTATGTTCCCGAAGGAGAAACCGTTTCAAACTATGAGATTACACTGACATTCGAGGTTAAGAATCAGGCTGCAGGCATCATCTTCGGCTCTACTGACCACAACAACTTCTACATGTGGCAGTTCTCAAACGCCACAGGCACAGCACGTTTCCGCCCCCATAAATGGACAAATGGCTCTGCATCCTGCTTGTTGGAAAAAACCTTGTCTGGCACAAGTCTCACCCAAGGTAAAACACATAAACTGCGCATTGTGGTGACAGGAGGAAACAAGGCAATGACCTATCTGAATGGCACACTCATCGATACCCGGACAGGCGACTTCCCCTATGGCGGCGACTATGGGTTTCGTCAGTTCGGTGGAAGCAATCCGGAGCAGGCCTACTTCGATGACCTGCTTGTGAAGAGCGGCAGCCAAATCCTCCTGCAGGAGAACTTCAACGGCTCGACCTGCATCTTCGACGGAGGTGAGTTGGTGAACGGTAGATTCTATGCTTCGGGGCCAAGCAAGTACTTTTGGCAGAAGAAACAAGCCAAACAGGTGCGTTTCGACCTGGATGTTGATATGACGCTCATCAACCACAATGCTTCCGTCTGCTTTGGGGCAACCACGCAGACCACATACATGATGTGGCAGATTTGTACAAAGGGCGTCAGCAAACCAGCCCTGCGACGTCATGCTTACAACAACGACGCCCTTACCTACTCCGACACACCGCTTACCCTCACGGCAGCACAGATTCTGAACCACCAGCATCACCTCCACATCGAATGCGATGCGCCATACGTCCGCACATTCATCGACGATGAACTCGTTGATACCTACGAGGATGCGGCTGGCATCCTAGACTACGGCGACGTGGGCTTCCGTGTCTCAGCAGCCTCAGATAGCGACGAGCGAGCTTACTTTGACAATCTTGTTGTTAAGGAATACGACAGCGAGGGCAATGCCACGATACGCCTGAGCGAAGACTTTGAGGGGGAAAGCAATCCGTTCTTCGGAGCAGAAGTGCTTAGCTATCAAGGCAGCCGACAACTATACATGAAGGCCAATAAAGGCTTCCGTAAGCGGACGATGCAAGCGGATGGCAGTATCATCCCAGGCAACCCGATTCTCCGAAAAAGCTTCAACACGGAAGAAAAGGAAATCCATCATGCCCGCCTCTATGCAACGGCTCTGGGCATATATAATGTCTATATCAATGGCAAACGCGTTGGCATCACCGACGACGACGGGAACACCATTCAGGACGAACTTAAGCCTGGCTCAACAGACTACAATAAGACACTTTTCTACACGACTCATGATGTGACGAATTTGCTTGAAGAAGGCAAGAATGCCATCGGTGTCGAGCTGTCGAGCGGATGGTGGAATGGTGCCATTGCTCATGGTGTTTTCGGCAACAAGGACTGCGCGTTCAAAGGATTGCTCGTAATCACTTATGCCGACGGTACAGAGCAACACATCCCCTCCGACCTCTCATGGCTGAGCCAATGGAACGGGCCTTTGCGCCGAGGAGACATCTATCACGGTGAAGAATACGATGCACGCTTCAGCAGCAATTGGAGCACTGCAGCGTTTGACGACTCGGACTGGTATCAAACCGCAGCAAGCACGGATTTCAAGGGGACACTGCAATCCTTCAAAGGAGGTCCAGTCATTACGGTTCCCGAATTGGCTCGCCACCCCAAGACCATACAAATATATAATGTGGTAGATACAGGGTCTGGCTTCGGTCGTCTCGACGAGACAGAGAGCTATGCCTCGCAGCACACCATAAACCTCAAAGCCGGGCAGGTTGCCATATACGACATGGGACAGAACGGTTCTGGCTGGGTCAGTTTCAAGGCAAAAGGTAATCGAGGTACACATCTGCGCTTCCGCTTTGCCGAGATGAGGAACGAGACAGGCGATGCCAGCCGAGGCGAGGACGGACCTGCCGGTTCGGTCTATCTCACCAACCTACGTTCTGCCGAAGCAACGCTCTATTACACCCTAGCTGGTACGGAAGAGGGCGAAAGCTATCATCCCACAACCACTTATTTCGGATTCCGCTATGTGGAGGTCACCACGTCGGACGATGTTGAACTCTCCGACGTTGTTGGCGAAACGCTGACCACCAGCATGGACGAATCATCGAACTTCGCTTGCAGCCATACCGACATCAACCAGCTCTACAGCAATATCATGTGGGGTGAGCGCAGCAACTTCATCAGCGTACCGACCGACTGCCCCCAACGCGACGAACGCCTCGGGTGGGGAGCCGACACACAGGTATTCTCTATGGCTGGGCTCTACAACGCCGACTCCCGCAATTTCTATAAGAAGTGGGTACAGGACATGCGCGACTCTCAGCGCGACGATGGAGCTTACCCCCTCGTAGCACCCTACATCTGGGGTGACCGTGGCTACGGGCAGGCTGGTTGGGCCGAGGCTGGACTAATCGTGCCATATAATGTCTATCTCATGACTGGCGACAAGGAAGTGCTGCGTGACCACTACGCTTCCATGAAGAAACACATGGAGTGGTGCGCTACAAAAGCAGGCGATGGCTATCTCTATAACGGCGCCGACACGAAGTATTGCGACTGGCTTGCATACCTTCCTACCGACAAACGTTACGTGAGCGTCTGCTACTATGCTTATGCAGCCCAGCTGATGCGCGACATTGCACAAGCTCTTTCCGAGAACGAGAACGACCTGTATGCCCGCGATGCTAAGAACTATCAGCAACTCTTTGAGAACATCCGTTCCGAATGGCAAGAACGCTACCTCAATGCTCAAAAGACGCCCATACACGACACTCAATGTGCCTATCTGATGGCTCTTCGCTACAACCTCCTTCCCGACGAGACATCTGTTGATGCAACCGTTAGGAAGTTGCAGGCAGCTATTCGTGGAAACAACTACACGCTCAACACTGGCTTCCTAGGCACTGCCATTCTGAACCAGACGCTGTCCGATTGCGACCTCAATATGGAAGCCTACACTATTCTCCTGCAACGCAACGACCCATCATGGCTCTACAGCATCGACCAGGGAGCAACGACAATGTGGGAGCGCTGGAACTCATACACCAAAGCAAACGGCATGGGACCGGCAAACATGAACTCCTTTAACCACTATGCCTACGGAGCTGTTGCCGACTGGATGTATCGATATATGGCAGGCATCTCGCCCGACACCAGCGAGCCTGGCTTCCATCATTTCATCCTCAAGCCACATCCCGACGACCGCAACACCCTACCCTATCAGCAACAACGCATCACCTGGACCGATGCAACATTCCATAGCGACTACGGCCCCATCCATGCCCGTTGGCAATGGGAGGAACAGGGACGCATCGTCTATGAAGTAACAATTCCTGCCAACACGACAGCAACATTGTATATGCCTTGCCCTGAAGGATATGAGGTTCATGAAAGCGGAGAGGAAATTGAGCGCGCCGAAGGTGTAGCCCTGTTGCGCTATGAAGGTGGAAATGCCATCCTCGAACTTGGTTCGGGCTCATACATCTTCAGCACAGCCATAGCCGACCGCATCATTAAGCCCGAGAGCACAGAAAAGGAATCACCTTACTACAGAGTTGACGGCATCAAACTCCCGGAAAAGTCTGGGCATAAGGGTCTCCTTATATATAAAGGTAAGAAGTTATTGGTTAAATAAGTTCCACAAGGAGCAGAGGCATTGCGCCATATTGTGTGCAGACATAGGCACTGACAGCGTGCCTAGTTGAAAATTTAGGCGTGCTTAGTTGACGAATTAGGCGTGCTTAGTTTGTCAACTAAGCACGCCTCTTTTCTTTACATATTTAATGGCCCTCTTTCTTGCCGAACACCGAGAAGTGGACATAGCGCTTCGGATGGGCCTTAAGGTCACTGACGAGACTGTCGGCGCTCTGCACCGTATGGTTGAGATTGTCGTAGATTGACGGGTCGTTCATCAGCTTGCCGAGCGTTCCTTTGGGGCTCTGCATCTTCTCCATCATGGTGTGGACGCTGGTAATCGTCTGGTTGACGTTCTCGAGTGTTGCTTGCAGGTCGAGCTGATTCAGTTTGTCCGTCAACACAGTCACATTCTCGCCAGCTTTCGTGAAGGTGCCCGTCATCTGAGGTATGTCATTGCGAAGCAGGATATTGAGTTGCTCTGTACTCTTGTTCAGGTTCTCCGTGATGAGTTCTGCATTCTGGATGATGAGTGGCAGATTAGGGTTGGAGAGCAAGGTGTTGAGTGTTGCGACGAGTGTATCGACCTTTGCAACGACCTGTTCCAGTTGGGGAACCATACCGCCCACCTTTGCCATGAGACCGCTAACATCGCTTCCCTCGATGGTGTCGCCCGGATGGTAAGCTTCGGTCGGGTTGGTGGCAAGGAGCATATTGAGCGTACAGCCACCCAGCACGGCTTCGTCGAGTTGTGCGGAACTGCCTTTGGGAATGCGCAGCCCTTTGTCTGTACTGATTTCCACAACGACATTTCCTGGGTGGCGGAAGTCGTAGTTGATGTTGCTTACAATGCCCACCTTGTAGCCGTCGGCATAGACGGCGCTGCTCTTCGTCAGGCCTTTTGTGTTGGCGAAGGAGATGTAATACTTCTGGCTGGAACTGAAGAGTTTAACACCCTTCAGGAAGTTAATGCCGAGGAAGAGTGCCACTATGGCCACGACTCCCACAATTCCTATCTTTACTTCTGTTTTCATCTTTACTTCTTGTATGCGACGAATGCGTTGTAGATGCTCTTTGCAAGGGTGTTCACACCAGCGGTGGAGGTAAGGTATGACGCTTCGTTTGCGTTGTTTATGTAGCCCAACTCAATCAGGACGCTTGGCATACTGGTGGCGCGAAGCACGAGGAAACCTGCCTGATGCACGCCTTTATCGACACGCTTTGCCGTGTTGCGGAACTGCTTCTGAATGAGGTCTGCAAGCTTCACGCTGCTTTCCATATTCTTGTCCTGCATGAGCTCGAAGATGATGTAGCTTTCGCTGGAGTTAGGGTCGAAGCCTTCGTACTTCTCTTCGTAGTCGTTCTCGAGGGTGATGACTGAGTTCTCTCGTTTGGCGACGGCCAGGTTATCGGCGGCTCTGTGCATACCAAGCGTGTAAGTCTCAGTGCCTTGCGGACCGACCTTCGCTGCTGTGGCATTCGTGTGGATGCTGATAAAGAGGTCAGCCTTAGCCTTATTGGCAATTCTTGCACGCTCGTTGAGTTCGACAAACACATCGGTCTTGCGGGTATAGACGACCTTCACATCCTTGCAGTTCTGCTCCACCAGCTTTCCGAAAGCAAGAGCCACAGCCAGATTGATATTCTTTTCCTTAGCGCCATTAGCCATTGCTCCTGGGTCTTTACCGCCATGACCGGCATCGATAACAAGCGTGTAGGGCATTGCCAAGAGGCTGATGCAGAGGAGCAGAGAAGTGGTTAATAACCGTCGTATCATATAGGTCAATATATTATTCCGCGTGCAAAGATACAAAATAAATGTGAAAGACAAGCAGGGAAAAGTGAAAAAAATCTCATTTTCACAGCATTTATGGCCCTATTTTGTAAGTTGCTGAGGTAAAGATGGCTGGTTTGTGAGTTTGCACATACATGTAGTTGCAATTGCATGTACATGTATATGCAATTGCAACTACATGTATGTGCAAACAATCCAACGTGGGAGAATGGCTTATATAATAAGGAAGCCCGGGGCATTTTGACGCCTCGGGCTTCTGCTTTAAATGTGTTTATGGTCTTAGTGTTTCTTGTTAAGGTTGAGCTTCACTTTGGCTCCTGCCATTACCCAAATGCCGGGCTGAGGAACAGAACCAAGGTCGTAGTAGCAATGATTGGTGATGTTGGTCGCCTGTACAAACACTTGATAGCGAGGTGCTTTCCATTGTAACTTGGCATCGAGCATCGCATAAGGATGATAGGGAACCAGTTCGCCACCACTCATATAGCTGCCCACACGCTCCTGCCAGCGGAAATCCCAAGTCAACTCGCAAATACCATTTAACCATTTATGATTTGACGACTTAACCCTTGCGATGCGATGAGTGAAGCTCGCCACAGCCTTATGTCGCAGATACTCCATCGCCATGTTGCTCTTGACAACACCCTCTGCATCGTGTTTCGTCTGATGGATGTAGGTATAACCCATGCTGAGGGAACGCACCCAGGTGTCGTGTCCAAAGAGGTCGGGAAATGAGAGTTTGCCCTGAACCTGCACGCCGACATTGTCCAGGTCGAAGGAAGCAGTATGGAAGATGTCGTCGGGCGCATACATTACCCAGTCAATCATCTGTGTGCCACGATGATAGAAGCCTCTAACACTTGCCACTGCCCCACTCCACCGGTGCTCGACTCCAAGCGAGAAGGAGTGATTGTGCTCGGCTTTCAAGTCGCGATTGCCTTCGTGAGTCGGACTCTTGTAATAGAGTTCAGTAAAGGTGGGCAGGCGGAAACCTTTGTTGTAGGAGAAGAGCAACTTCCAGCTGGATGTGGGACGATAGGCAACATCGACACCCGGATAGAAGCGGAAACTATGGTCGATGGCCGAAGTCATGCTTGCCATGAGGCCTGCAGAGATGGTCCAATGCCTCAGCAGGATGTTGTGCTCGAGGCTGAAGGAGACCGTCGTACGATTATCGTTCCAAGCATAAAAGTCCCCTTCTGGCTGGCGATTACATCCCAGATTCGTGCTTAAGATATTTTCATGACGCAGGAGTGCCGAGACTGCCGTCTTGCCGAGTTGCCAATCTATATGTCCTCCTGCCTTGAGGCCAAAGACGTCTGTCCGATGGAAATTCTCGCCGAAGGTGGAGTTATGAACAAGCTCAAAGTTGTCCCACGAACGATTCCAGAAGACTTGTGGTGTGAAATGGAAGCGGCCCTTCGTCTCAGCGCTGATGCTTGTCATGAGTCGCTGGTTGCGCTCATATTGGTCGGGATAATTTGCACTATAGAAAGTATTGGCGCCATAGCTCTTCTTCGAGAAGCCGAACTGCCAGTCGAGCTTCAGAGCGTCATTCTCATAGTCGCCCTGATAGAAGAGCTGTCCCTTGCGCCAAGAGCTGTTGAGCGTGCCGCCGTCGCTTCTGCCGCCACCGCCGCTGATGCGGTTCGACACCTTGCCTGTCGTAAGAGAAAAACGAGCCTCGCCTTCTGCAGTACCGAAGGAACCGCCCTGAGCAGAGAGTTCGATGTTTCGTCCCACATCATGCCTGGTGACGATATTGATAGCGCCGCCAAAGCTTTGGCCGCCATAGACACGACTGGCCGCGCCCTCGAGCACCTCGATGCGTTCTATGTCGCTGATGCTGACGGGAAAGTCTGCCGAAAGATGTCCTGTTTGGGGATTGCCGATGTCGATGCCGTTGAGCAGAAGCGTGACCTGATCAAAGGTGCCGCCATCGATGCTGATGTCCGTCTGAATACCAAAGCCACCACGCTGACGGACGTCCACGCCTGTGACTAATTTAAAGAGATCGTTGATACTTTGTACCGCCGCCTGCTCGATGTCCTGACGGCTAAGTACACTGACGATTCGTGCCGACTGCAATTGCGTCAGCGGAGCCATAGTGCCGCTCACGGTCACCTCAGCCAACTCTTCCTCGTCAATAATCTTCTCCTCCTCAACAGTAACAATAGGAGAACTCTGTCTTTGAGCTTGAGCTGCTGCCGCCACACCAAGAGTGGCGACGCTGAGGACACCGATGCGCACTTGCCGATGAAGGCTGGCAAAGGCACTGTAACCTTTGTTAGCAAACTGCTTCCAAGTGATTACCGTAGGCCTGTTCTGATGTCTGTACATTGATTAATATATTTATAAATGAAAAATTAAGAAATTTCGTGCAATTGTCGTTCTTCGCTCCTAACTCTTAATTCTTAACTCTTAACTCCTAACTCTTAACTATATCAGTTGCATTCCTGCTTCCTTACATTCCTTTCGCATGGCTTCGGGCCAGATGCTGGCTTGTGTCTCGCCGATGTGTGCCTTATGCAGGAGCACCATGCAGAGTCGGCTCTGACCGATGCCGCCACCGATGGTGAGGGGCAACGAGTCGCTAAGCAAGCGCTGGTGGAAGTAGAGTTCCTTACGCTCTTCTTTTCCTTGCAAGGCGAGTTGACGGAGCAGGGCTTCCTTGTCAACACGAATGCCCATCGAACTGAGTTCGACACTTCTGTTCAGCGTCGGATACCAAACAAGCAGGTCGCCGTTCAGCCCGAGGAAGCCGCTCTCGTTGGGTGTGCTCCAGTCGTCGTAGTCAGGAGCTCGGTTGTCGTGCACTTCCCCATTCGAGAGTTTGCCGCCTATACCTATAATAAATACGGCTCCATAAGTCTTGCAGATGAGGTCCTCGCGCTCCTTAGCAGTCTTGTCGGGATATAGCTTCAGAAGCTCTTCGCTATGAATGAAGTGGATATCTTCGGGCAGATAGGGTTTGAGCTGAGGATAGTTCTCACAGATAAAGAACTCGGTGCGCAGAATAGCACTATAAATCTTCCTGACGATTCGACGCAGATAGGCTTCGTTGCGGTTCTCGGCAAGAAGTACTCGCTCCCAGTCCCATTGATCGACATAAAGGCTGTGAAGGTTGTCAAGCTCCTCGTCAGCACGAATGGCATTCATGTCAGTCACGATGCCAAAACCTGGCTTCGTCTGGTACTCGGCAAGTGTAAGACGTTTCCACTTAGCCAGAGAATGCACCACTTCAGCCGTAGCATCGCCCATATCCTTGATAGGGAACGACACAGGACGCTCCACGCCATTCAGGTCGTCGTTGATGCCAAGTCCTCGAAGCACGAAAAGAGGTGCTGTGACGCGACTGAGGCGCAGCTCGGTTGAAAGGCTGTTGAGGAAGAAGTCCTTGATTTTCTTGATTGCCTGCTCTGTCTGGTTCAAGCTCAGCAGGGCAGTATATCCTTCAGGCTTTAGGAGTTTGCTCATGATGTTTCTATCAAAATTGCATGCAAAGATATTGCTTTTATTTCAATTTGTCAAACAAAACAGGCAGAAAAGTTACAAAATAAAAGAAAATAGGTAAAAAAAGGTTCATCGGCAATAGTAAAATCAGTCGAATTGTATTATTACAAGACAGGCAACAACACGACTGGTCAAAAGTTTTGACCGGTTCTTTGTCTGCTGACGAGCCACCAAGTCTTTGATGATGAGGCAGCCTGCTCCCTACTCTATCTCGCTGAGTTCGAGCCAACGCATCGATTTCTCGTCGAGCAAGTCGTTGACTACGGGCAGGCGTTTGCTGAGGTCGATTATTTCCTGCGTGCTTAGGGTACCGCTACTGAGGGCTGCCTCGATGTCGGCTTTCTCGTTCTCCAGCTCGTCGATTTCCTTTCCGAGAGCCTCGAACTCCTGCTTCTCGCGGAAAGACATCTTGCGTTTGCGAGGAGTTGAGTTGACGAGTTGACGAGTTGACGAGTTGTTACGCTCTTGGGGAAGAGACTTGTCAACTTGTTTACTTGTTAACTTGTCAACTTGATTTCGGTACTGCGTATAATTGCCTGGGAAGTCCTTCACTACGCCGTTGCCCTTGAAGACGAAGAGATGGTCCACAACCTTGTCCATGAAGTAGCGGTCGTGACTGATGATGATGACGCAGCCCTTGAAGTCCTGCAGGTATTGCTCCAGAATCTGCAGAGAAGTGATGTCGAGGTCGTTCGTGGGCTCGTCGAGGACAAGGAAGTTGGGGCTTTGCATGAGCACGGTACAGAGGTAGAGCCTGCGCTTCTCGCCTCCAGAAAGCTTGTAGATGTAGTTCTGCTGTTGTTGGGGCGAGAACATGAAGTGCTGCAGGAACTGCATGGCGGAGAGCTTCCTGCCGCCTCCAAGGTCAACATATTCCGCGGTCTTGCGAACTGCATCTATCACTTTCATCTGCTCGTTGAACTGCATCCCGTCCTGACTGTAATAGCCGAAACGCACGGTCTCGCCTACGACGAAACGTCCGCTATCGGGCTTCACCAGTCCGAGCAGCATCTTGACGAAAGTGCTCTTGCCTGTGCCGTTATTGCCCACGATGCCGAGCTTCTCGTAGCGCGAGAAGTTATAATAGAAGTCCTTGAGCAGGACAAGGTCGCCATAAGCCTTGCTCACATATTCGGCCTCGAATATCTTGCTGCCGATGTAGGTCGATTTCATCTCGAGCCTGACCTGCTGCTCCTCGATGCGGCGATGGGCTTGCTTCTCCAACTCGTAGAACGCTTCCTCGCGATACCTTGCTTTATGACCTCTGGCTTGAGGCATCCTTCGCATCCAGTCGAGTTCCGTTCTGTAGAGGTTCGTGGCCCTCGCAACTTCAGCCCGAGCCACTTCGAGGCGTTGGGCACGATGTTCGAGGAAGTAGGCATAGTTGCCCTGATAGGTGTAAACCGTCTCTTCGTCGAGTTCAAGGATGACGGAACAGACACGATCGAGGAAGTAGCGGTCGTGTGTGACCATCAGGAGCGTGATATTCGAGCGCGAGAGATAGTTCTCGAGCCATTCAATCATCTGCAAGTCGAGGTGGTTCGTCGGCTCGTCAAGGATGAGCAGGTCAGGCTCCATGATGAGCGTATTGGCGAGGGCGACACGCTTCAACTGGCCTCCTGAAAGCTGAGAGAGCGGTTTGTCGAACTCCGTGATGAAGAGCTGCGAGAGAATAGTCTTGGCGCGATTCTCGTAGTCCCAAGCCTTCAGTTGTTCCATGCGGTCGAGGATGTCCTGCAGGCCTTCCTGACTCGCGGAAGCCATGCAGGTCTCGTACTCACGGATGAGGTTGGTCGTCTCGTTGCCGTGCCAGAAGCAAGCCTCGATGACAGTCAG
>ODAI010372908.1_pt1 | contig 42519 bp, 39 predicted proteins | sample 1539321 | NCBI WGS metagenome assembly ODAI01 (sample SAMN02144231, study PRJEB22623) | gut metagenome | biome: sheep rumen | host: Ovis aries | place: New Zealand
GAGCTGGGACGTGCAGGTCAGCACGCTCAGCAAGTAAGTTTACCGCGCCCGCAAGGGTGTCGGCAATAGCGAACTTAAAAAGCCTCGGACATCCGTCCGGGGCCTTTTTGTACAAATTAAAATAAGAGAACGTGAGACATGGGCGAGGCCAACCTTGGGGGTATACAAAAAACCCTCGCTTTTCAGCGAGAGCTTTTTGTACCTGTTTGGGTTGGGCCTCGCCGCTTCGCGCCAAGGCCAACCACAAAATAAAAGAACCATTCTTTCGAATGGTTCTTTTATACCCCCAAGCGGGTTTGAACCGCTGTTGCGGGAATGAAAATCCCGAGTCCTAGGCCACTAGACGATAGGGGCGTCTTATGTAGGGCCAAATATAGTTAATCGGGCGATTTTGTAAAGGGGGCCGAACGACATTTTTTGTATTTTTTTTCGGTGAACATCAAAAAAAGGCTAAAAAAGTCCCTTTTGCGCGGGATTTTGCAGTATTTGCCGCTCGCTTTCATGGCAAGCCTCGCCGACGCGGGGCTCCTGTGGGGCATCCGCTCGTTCATGGGGCTGCTCGAGGGCAGTTCGCCGTTTACCCTCTGGGAATGGGCAGGCCTGATGGCCCTTCTCGCCGCACTCCGCCTGGTGTTCATGTTCGCGAAGGCCCGCAATTCCGAGACATTCCTGTTCAATACCGGGAAAAACGTCACCGAGTGGTTCCTCGGGCGCATCCGCATGCTTTCGCCCCGGCTTTTCCACGACGGTTCGGGCGACGCGAAGGTAGAGGCCGCCTACGAGGCGACGCTCTCGCTCCAGAGCAACGCCGGGGCGTATTTCCAGCTGGTGCAAGCGCTTTTGCAGCTTGCCATCTTCTTGCCGGTGCTCCTGTACATCTCGTGGCCGCTCACGCTATTCCTGTTTGCGGCGGTGGTGCCGTTTGTCGCCTGGATGCAGCGCAGGCTCCACGCGCTCGGCCCGCAAGAAGAATCGCTCCTGTACGCGCGGTCGAACTTTAGGCTTTCGCTGAATACCGCCCGCAGGCTATACCGCAACTGGAGCGGCAATGCCGAAATCGAGCACCTCGCCCGCGAGGTTTCGGAAGAGGCAGGGTCGCTCAACCGCAAGGGGCTCGACGCGAGCATCCGCAAGAACGCGCTTTCAATCGCGATGGAGACGCTCTCGGTGGTGGCGATGGTCGCGGTTCTCGCATTCTGTGCGATGCTTATCGCCCGCGGGTGGATGGACGGCACGGGGCTCGTGCTGTTCTGCTCGGCGCTGTTGCTCTGCTACAAGCCGGTGAAGGAATGCGCCCGCGCCGTGCCGCAGTTCCGGGCCGCGGCGAGCGCCTGCGACGTGCTGGAGGAATTCGAGGGGTTGCCGATGCGGACGGCGTGTGAACAGGATGCGCGCGGTCTGGAGACGGGTTCGAGATTGCCACGCCTCTCCGAGGCTCGCAATGACGACAGCATTGTAATCGCGCACGGGAACTTCACTTACGAGGGGTGCGACACGCCGGTCTATCGCGACTTCGGGATTACTTTGTCCAGAGAGAAGCCCGTACTCTTGCGCGGGCAGAACGGCATCGGGAAATCGACCCTATTGCGCCTGCTCGCAGGCCTCGAGGAGTGGGACGCCGCGGCACCCGAAAACGTATTCTTTATCCCGCAGGACCTGGAACTCCCGCCCCGCCGCCTGCTTGTTGACCTGCTCGCCAGCCGCGAGGGCGAACCCGCACGCCTTATCGGGGAATTTGCCAAAGTGGCAGGTACCGACCGCCTGCTCGAAAAGCAGGGCCTTTCAGGCGGGGAACGTTCCCGCATCGCCCTCCTGTGGGCACTCGCAAGCGACTCGCCCACCGTCCTCCTCGACGAACCGATGGCCGCCATCGCGCTCGACGACCGCGAACGCATTCTCCTCGCATTCCTCGATACCGCAGCCGCCCTCGGCAAGTGGGTCATCATGGCGAGCCACGACCCGTTCAGCGCTACGGCGCAGTCCCGCTTCAACGTAGTGGAGATGGAACGTGCGAAAGGCTAGCGAAATTCTCTACCGCTTCCGCGGCTATATCCTCGCGCTGGGCGCCGTGGCGCTCCTCGCCTGCCCCGCAGCGTCCTTCCCGCAAGTATCTTTGGATGCCCTTGCCCTAAATGGCGGCGGCACGACATGCATACCCTACATCGGCGCGCTTATCTTTTACGTCCTGGGCATCGCGCTCCGCATCAGGGCCCGCCAGTTTATAGGCCAGCACACGCGCGGCTCCACGCACGAGGCCACCACTCTAGTTACCACAGGGCCCTACGCCCACATGCGCCACCCGCTGTACACGTCGAACACCTACATCGCGCTGGGTGCAATCTTTTTCCAACTTGGCGTGAGCGGATTCTTCTACGTTTTCATTATAGCGATAGCCCTCTTCGAATACGCGCTCGCCCGCGCCGAAGACCGCTTCCTCGAAGAAAAGTTCGGCGACACCTGGCGCGCCTGGGCCCAAAGAACACCGATGACCACCGCGAATATCGAGGCGCTTTTCTGCCGCAACTCCGGCGACAGCCCCGCGCGCACCGTTTTACAGGCATTCCGCGCCGATACCTCCACATGGTTCTGGTTCGTATTTTTTAATTTGATAATGGTTCTACTCAAAATCTACACGGCCTGAGATAAACATGTTTAACGCGATTGATTTTGCACGATTCGCCATTGGCACTGCCGCCAAGGCAGTCGCTAAGGTCCCTGCCGTAAATACACGGTTCCATATCGGCGACCGCCTGAACGGACCCTGGCCCGAAGGCCCATTCCTGTGGATGCACGGGGCAAGCCTCGGGGAATGCAAGATGCTCCTGAATCTTGCGAAGTTCCTGCAAGAGGACATTGCGAACCTGCCCAGGATTCTCATCACCACGCAGAAGGTGGAGGTGGTCGAGTTCCTCCGCGACGCATGCAAGACTCCTAGTGCCAAGTCCGTAGACACACTTGTCGCTTCGCGACTGCGGTGTGACGATGAAGGGTCCGCAACACGATGTGACGAAGATGGATCTGCAGCAGGGTGTAACGAAAGTACAATCGAGGCGGCCATCGCCCCCGCCGACACGCAGACGACCATGAGTCTTTTTGCCAAGAAGGTAAAGCCTATCGCGCTTATCCTCGGCGAGAACGAGCTCTGGCCGGGCTACCTTTCTACCATGCGACGTCTGAACATCAAGCCATCCGTTGCCATCGTCTCGGGCCGCTACCGGGCGTCCGTGCCGGGGATCGACTTTTCTCCCGTTGCATTTGCAAGCATGCAGACCGGCGACGACCTCTCGCGATTCCTGAACGCGGCCTCGAAATTCCGCATCCCGAAAACGGCCATCGGCGGCGACTGGAAACTCCTCCCCTGGGTCCGCAAGAACGAGCCGCTCAAGCCAGTCGAAAACCCGACTGTCGACGTTGCGTTCCTCTCCATGCACTTTTCCGAATGGACCAGCCTCGAACGCATGGTGGAATCCTCCATCAAACGTCAGGAATCTGTCGTCCTGGTTCCGAGGCGTCCCGAAGAAGCCGAAACATTCCGCAAGGCGCTCATCGAGGAAGAATACACAGTTGTCGACTGGCCACTCGTGCAGAAGGGAGCCATCTCCATCGTAAGCCAGTTCGGCATCACGAGCGACGTCCTTTCCATCTCGAAAACGGCAGTCGTCGGAGGTTCGTTCGCACGGGGACTCGGAGTCCATAACTTCTGGGAACCGCTACAAGCAGGTGTAGCCACCAGCATCGGGCCTTTCACCGCAGGGCAAAAGGAAAATGCGGCGGCACTCGTCCGCGAAGGTGTCATCGCACAGTTGCACACCACCGCCGACTACCCGAGACGCATGCTCCCCGATTCAAAACTCGTCGGAACCTTCCTCGCCCACGAACGCAACAAGATTCAAGATTCCTACCGGCAGCTCCTCGAATTCCTGCGGGGCCTGCCGGAATTCCAAGACGGAAACACGTAATGAAAAAGATTGTCCTTGCCACACCGCGCGGATTCTGCGCCGGAGTCGACCGCGCCATCCATATCGTCGAGAAGGCCCTCGAAAAATTCGGCACCCCCATCTACGTTCGTCACGAGATCGTTCATAACAAATTCGTAGTCGACACCCTCAGGGAAAAGGGCGTCATCTTCGTCGACGAGGTGAGCGAGGTCCCAGAAGGCTCGGTTGTCATCTTCTCCGCGCACGGGGTCGCGGAACACATCTACGCCGATGCCGAGGCGCGCCACCTCAAGGTGCTCGATGCAAGTTGCCCGCTGGTGCTCAAGGTCCACTACAGTGCGAAGCGCCACTTCAATGCGGGGCGCCACATCATCCTCATCGGGCATGCGGGGCACGCCGAAGTCGAAGGCACGCTCGGGCAGCTCCCCGAAGGCGCCATCACCCTCATCCGGAACGAAGAGGACGTCTCCACAGTCAACGTTCCCGAAGGCAAGGAACTCGCCTACATCACCCAGACGACGCTCTCCGTTGCCGAGACCCACAAGATTATCGAGGCCCTGAAGAAGCGTTTCCCGAACATCATCGGCCCGAACGCGGGCGACCTCTGCTACGCGACCGGCAACCGCCAGGCGGCCGTCCTCGACCTCTGCAAGCAGGTCGACATGCTCCTCGTGGTCGGCGCCAAGAATTCCTCGAATTCGAGCCGACTCATGGAACTCGGCCTCGAACAGGGAATCAAGAGCCATCTCATCGCCGACGTGAACGACCTCGACCTCTCGTGGTTCGAGGGGATCGAATCCGTCGGGGTATCCAGCGGGGCATCCGCACCCGAAGTGCTGGTCCAGGAGGTCGTGGAATGGCTAAAGTCCCATTTTGAGCCGATTTCCATCGAAAATTTCATAAAATTGGTGGAATCGACCAAATTTAACCTCCCCAAAGAGCTCCAAGACTAACTTTAGCCTTGACAGTTCGACCATTTTTATCTAAAATTGGTGTCCGAAAAACAACGGAGTTTCATTATGAGCCGCATTTGTGAAGTTACCGGCAAGGCCGGCCTCGTGGGCAACATGGTTTCCCACTCCAACCGCAAGAAGTTGATGAAGCAGCTTCCCAACCTCCAGAAGAAGCGCTTCTACATTCCCGAAGAAGACCGCTGGGTCACGCTCCGCGTGAGCGCCGCCGGCCTCCGCACGATCAACAAGTGCGGTATCCAGGCTGTCGCCCGCGAACTCGGCATCTAATTCTCGAATAAAGAGACTAAAAAAACCGTCAAAGGACACTTTGGCGGTATTTTGTGTTTCCGGGCCGCACTTGGCGGCCCCTTCTTTTTACCCGGAAACGGGAAAGGCGGGCGCCTACTTGTTGATGAACTGCGGCACGCCCTTGTACTTGGCCATGCTCGCCATGATGTTGCCCATTTCCCAGTCCTTCTCCTTTAACCGGCGGCGGAGGAGCGCGACAAACACTTCCATGAGCATCTCGCAGTCGTAGACGGCGCGGTGCATCTTCGCGGGGTCGATCTTCATCGTGAATTCCCCGCGCTTCATGAAGAGGCCCGCCATGTAGCCCAGCTTGTGGTTCTCGAGTTCCGGCAAAATCGTACGGGCGACGACCAGGCTGTCGATGACGGGATTTCCCGGGATAAACTGCGGGTTCTTGGAGTAGGCCACGCGCAAGAAGCTCGCGTCAAAGTTCGCGTTATGCGCAAGCAAGATGGATCCCTGTCCGCAGAAGGCCGTAAACTTCTTGAGGCATTCACCTACCGGCGGGGCGTCCTTTACCATGGCGTCGGTAATATGGTTCACGCGCGATGCCTCCTCGGGAATCATCATGTTTGGGTTCACCAGCGTGTTGAACTCCGAAATAAGCTTGGGGACGACCCTGCCTTTCGGGTCCGTCTCGACGGTGAACTTCACGGCTCCTATTTCGACAATTTCATCCTTCGTATTGACAAGGCCTGTCGTTTCGAGGTCAAACGCAACAAATTTCGGCGGCAATGCGATCATGTCTACTCCTTTTCCCGACTGGTGTCGGACCTTTTTTCTTTGCAAAAATACTTAATTTCGATGTCAATAGATGTCATCGGGAACGGAACAACAAAGTTATCCCAGCTTTTGAGGCGCACGTGGCGGCCATAGCGGGCTTCGACAAGCCACAACGGCCTTTCGGCCTTTTCGGCAAGCCACAGGGAACCAGGCTTGACCTGCAGTGCCGGACCGCGAGGCCCGTCCAGCGCCATTCCCACGAATCCTCCTTCCCGCAAAGTCCGCACCAGGTGACGCACGTTCAATGCGCCGTGGCTATCGGAACCGCGAGTCACCACGTATCCCAGGCGCCGCGCCACGCGGGCAAAAAGGTCCCCGTCCGAAGATTCCGAGACAAGGATATGCATTCCCGACCCGCGGAAAGCGGCACAACTGGCAAGCAGGTCCTGATGCCAGCTTCCGACCACGCCGGGGGCATACCCCTCGGGCAACCTGAGTTTTACCCTCAGGCTTTTGACCCACAACATGCAAGCGAAAGCTAGGAGCCAGCCCTTGAATCGACCGAACATGGGCAAAAATTAGTTTTTTTAGCCATTCCCCCTTGGCAAAAGCAGTTTATTTACCTATATTGCCGCTCACATTGGCGACGTACCCAAGTTGGTAAGGGGCGGCTCTGCAAAAGCCTTATTCATCAGTTCGAGTCTGATCGTTGCCTCTCAAAAAAACCGCTTTCGAAAGAAGGCGGTTTTTTTATACGGTTTTCTACAGTAGCGGGTTCTTGCGCGGGCGGCCACGCGGACGCTTCACGGGCAGTCCGTCGGGACCGACAGCCGGGGCCGCGGCCTTGTTTTTCGCAGCCAGCGCCGCACGAATCTTCTTCGCACGCTCTTCCATGCGCTGGCGTTCGAGTTCTGCCGCCGAATAGACCTTGGCCTTGGCCGCGTCGCTCGGCTTTGCTCCGAAAGAGCCCTTGAGCACACGCCCCGAAGAGGGTACCGGCGGAGGAGCCGTCACAACCTTAGCCGTTTCCGGAACAACGGGTTTCTCCACTGCCGGACGCGGCGCGGAAAACAGCGAGTCCAACTTCCGGCGGGCACCCGACATCGGCCTTTCCGCATCCAGAACCGGGGCCGGTTCGACCTTTGCCGAAAAGCCGGGCCTTGCAACGGGGGCACGCGCGAAAGATTCCGAAACCGAGCGCGCCACCCTGAGCATGTCCGCCCTCCCCTTTTCCTGTTTCATCCTCAGGCGTTCGCGCTTGGATGGCCTAGTAGCCGAACGGCGACGCTTGGCCGTGTCCTCCCTAGCCTCCCTCTGCAATATTTCCTCATTGGACGGGCCTCGGAGTTCCGGGGGAACCTCGATTACCGCACGCTCATAAACGGCTTCATTCACGCTCATAATCCCAAAAAACTTAAAAAAAACGATTTGTCAAGAGTATTTTTTGTCTTTTTTTTGCAAAAAATTTCAAAAAACTGAAAAAAATTTAAAAAAAATGCTTGTCAAGGTCTAGAAAATAAATTCTTTCTGGACTATTTTTGTGTCGTCATGTTAAGGTTCACTCAAGATATCCTACTTGCGCTCCGCGCTATCGCTAACGAAGAAGAATCCCACGAGATGTCCAAGAAGGCACGCGAACAGTTTGACTTCCTGGGAATCCGTCTTGTCCCAAGGCGCGAAGTTACCTACCCCATATTCGACAAGAACCCGCCGAAAGACGACGCCGAGTTGGTAGCCCGGGTCGAGGACATGTGGTCGCAGCCCTACCGCGAAATCCAGTACGCCGCATGCGACTACCTTTTCCGCCACAAGGAAATGCTCGGGGGGCAGCATCTCAATTTCTTGAAGAAACTTATCAAGACCCGTGCCTGGCGCGATACGGTCGACACGCTCGCCGCCTGCATTTTAGGAGACCTCGCGCTCCGCCTCCCCGCGCTCCGCAGCAAGATTGCCTCCTGGATCCGCGATCCGAACATCTGGGTCCGCCGCAGCGCCATCATCTTCCAGATCCAGTACAAGGACCGTACCGACTGGCCGCTGCTGCGCCAGTTCTGCCTCACCTGCGCCAAGGAAGACGACTATTATATACGTAACGGCATCGGCCGCGCACTGTCCGAGTACGCGCGCATCAACCCGACCGAGGTCCGCCGTCTAGTACAAGATAACGTCTTCGCCGAGCAGACCACGCAAGAGATTCTGCGTTTAATATAAAGTTCGGGCAAAACAAGTTTGCGAACCTCGTCCAGATTTCATTTGGACGAGGTTTTTTTCACTTTTTCCTTGTTTTCTCGAAGGGGGAACGCGAACCGGCCTTCCAGCACGCACCCCTTTGCACCCGGGCAGCATTCCTGCTTCCGCTTGTCACAGAAAGTCTCTCTCAAATACCTACATTCCCAACTCATGCAAGGAATAATAGCATATTCTTTCCCGATTTATCTATATTTCGGGCATGCGTTACGGTGATATTTCCTCCTTCCAGACGGGCGTAGCCGTGCCCCTCTTCAGCCTCCGCAGCAAGGCTGACATCGGTATCGGCGAATTCCTCGACCTCATTCCCTTCGCAGGCTGGTGCAAGCTCTGCGACTTCAACATCATCCAGCTTTTGCCGGTCAACGACACCGGAGCCGAGGCGAGCCCCTACAGCGCCCGGAGCGCATTCGCCCTGAACCCGGTGTTCATCAACATCCAGTCAGTCCGCGGCTCCAGCGAATTCGAGGAAGAAATCGAGGATGCCAAGGAAGGATTCGAAAGCGAAGAACGCATCGACTATTATAAGATATCCACGTGGAAGCGCGGCATTCTCCGCAAGATTTTCGACAACCGCTACGACGAGCTCAAGAAGGACAAGGACCTTTCGAACTGGATCGACAAGAACGGATGGGCCAAAGCCTATTGCGCCTACGCGACACTCAAGGCCCAGAATTCCGAGTCGAGCTGGAAGGACTGGAAAAAGTTCAAGGATCCCACGGCAGATGATATCGAGAAGCTCTGGACCAAGTACCACAAGGACATACTTTTCCAGGCCTGGATGCAGTACGTCGCCGAGATGCAGTTCACGGCCGCCGTGAGCGAGGTTTCGAAACTCGGCATCCACATCAAGGGAGACATTCCCATCCTCATCAACGAGGACAGCGCCGACGTGTGGGCGAACCGCAAGTACTTCTCGCTTTCCGACCGCGCGGGCGCACCTCCCGACATGTTCAGCTACAGCGGCCAGAACTGGGGATTCCCCACCTACCGCTGGGATGTCATCGAGGCGGACGGATTCCGTTGGTGGAAAGACCGCCTCGCTCAGGCGAGCAAGTTCTACCACGCCTACCGCATCGACCACGTGCTCGGATTCTTCCGCATCTGGTCCATCCCCGAAAACGAAGTGACGGGCATCCTCGGACGCTTCAATCCCTGCGTCCCGCTTACCTGGGACCGTCTGCATGCCGCCGGGTTCATCCGCGAGACGCTCGAGTACCTGCGCCGCCCGAACTACTCCGTGGACCAGCTTCGCGAATTCCTGGGCGACGAGACCGAGAACATGGTTTCCGTCTACTTCGAAAGCCTGCCCAACGAGCCTTCGCGATTCGTCCTCAAGCCGCAATTCTATAGCGAACGCGCCATCACGACTCTCGACGAACCGCAGAACGTGAAGGATGCCCTCCTGAAGGTCTACTGGAATCGCATTTTCATCCCGGCAGGCGACGAAAACAACTACTACCCGTTCTGGTACTGGTACAACCAGCCCGTTCTCAGGACACTCCCCGAAAACGAGCAGGAAAAGCTCAAGGAAATCATCCACGAAAACGAAGCCTCGCAGGAAGGGCTCTGGGAACAGAACGCGACGAAGCTTCTCTCTATCCTCGCGAAAGAGACCGACATGCTGGTATGTGCCGAAGACCTCGGAGCCGTCCCGCACTGCGTCCCCACCGTGCTCAAGAAACTCAATATCCTTTCGCTGCGCATCGAGCGCTGGGCCCGCAACTGGGATGCCCCGTACAGCCCCTACTACGACATGGCCGAATACCCGAGACTCTCCGTGTGCACCACGAGTTGCCACGACACCTCGAGCCTCCGCGGGCTCTGGGAAGAACCCGATTTCGACCGCGACCTCTACTGGACACACGCCCAGCTATCCGGTGCCGCGCCGCAGACGCTTACCCCGCCCGCCGTGCGCAACATCCTTGAACACGTATTCTCGTCGAACAGTCTCTTCTGCATCTTGCCTGTGCAAGATTTCTTCGCGCTTTCCTCAACCCTTTCCGAAATCCCGGCCGAAGAAGAACGCGTGAACATTCCCGGCACGGTCGGCGGCAAGAACTGGACCTACAGGATTCCCGTGACCATCAAGGAACTCACGGCAAACGCATCGCTCCATTCCGAAATCCGCAAGCTCGTGGACGTGCGCAAGCGCCGCCCGATGTGGAACATCTAGAGGCACCATGGTCCGGTCTTCAACGAAACTCGCGCCAGACTGGGTCAAGGACGCCATCTTCTATCAGATTTTCCCTGATAGGTTTTGCCGCAGCCCCAAATACAGTGCCGTAGGCAAGTTCGTGCAATGGGACAGCAAGCCCACCCGCACGAACATGTTCGGCGGGAACCTCGCGGGCATTACCGACAAACTAAAGTACATCGTAGATCTCGGCGCGACGGCGATTTACCTGTGCCCGATTTTCAAGAGCAATTCCAACCACCGCTACCATACGGTGGACTACTTCGAGATTGACCCGGTGCTCGGCACGCTCAAGGATTTCGACAACCTTGTAAAGAAGGCGCACGCCCTCGGGCTCCGCGTCATTCTGGACGGCGTCTTTAACCACTGCTCGCGCGGATTCTTCCAGTTCAACAGCCTCATGGAACTCGGGGAAGATTCCCCCTACGTCGACTGGTTCCACGTGCACAGCTGGCCCATACACGCCTACTCGGGCAAGCCGAATTACGAATGCTGGTGGAACTACCCCGCGCTACCGAAGTTCAATACGGACTGCGCGGACGTTCGCGAATACCTGTTCAGCGTCGCCGAATACTGGACCAGGCGCGGCATAGACGGCTGGCGGCTCGACGTGCCGAACGAAATAAACGACGATAGTTTTTGGCAGGAATTCCGCAGGCGCGTGAAGGCGATAAACCCCGAAGCCTACATCGTGGGCGAAATCTGGGACAATCCCGAGCGCTGGCTCAAAGGCGACCAGTTCGACGGAGTCATGAACTACCCGTTCCGCAAGGCGGTAATGCAGTACCTCTTCGACGAGAACCCCGTTTCTACAGGCGAATTCTGCAAAAAGGTGCGCAGCGCGTTCCCCGAGAACCGCTTCGGCACCCCGATGAACCTGCTCGGGAGCCACGACACCACCCGCATCGCGTCGCAACCCCGCACGAGCCCCGAACGCATAAGGCTCGCGCTCGCCCTGCTGTTCTTTATGCCCGGAGCCCCCTGCATCTACTACGGCGACGAAATCGGCATGGAAGGTGGCAAGGACCCCGACTGCAGGCGAACATTCCCGTGGGACCAGCTGAAGGCCCGCAAGGCGCTGCCCATCTACAAGTTTATCCGCGAACTCACCCGCATGCGCCACGAAAACCCCGTACTCCGCGACGGGAGCCTGAAAATTCATTTTACGGGGACCGGCTTTTCTGTGGTTCGCGCATCGGGCCATGACTGTTTGACCCTTTCGGTGTCGCTGGATGCGCCCGAACCATCTTTTGAAATTAAATAAAAACGTAAACAACAAGGAGCTGCTTTATGCCTTTTTGTCCAAAATGCGGAAATGAAGTTGCCAACACAGACACATTTTGCAACAAATGCGGAACCAGCATTCAAGAGATCCCGGCAGAAGGAGCTGGCACCAAAGTGAATCAGGTCGCCTATGCAGTCCTGGCCATCCTTTTGGGGGGCTTGGGCATACATAAATTCTATGCCGGCAAGATAGGCATGGGGATTCTGTACATTCTGTTCTGCTGGACAACCATTCCCGGCATAATAGGCCTTATTGAAGGAATCATCGCCGTAACGAAAAATGCCGACGCAAACGGCAACATTTACATCTAGTTTCCTTACGCGGCGCCCGCCTTTTTCTATCTTTGCACCCGCAACTAAATGCGTATTAATGCCTTATTAAGGGATTACAAATGAACAAATATAAATTCGGCATAAGAGAATTCATCATTCTCGCTGTTATTGCTCTCTCGGCCTACACCGTATGGCCCTCCATCCAGGTTCACTCCAAGAAGGGCGAAGAACAAAAGGCGTTCCTCAAGGAAAACCCGAAGATGGCAACGAAGTCCATCAACTTCGGTCTGGACCTCGCGGGTGGTACGAGCATCACCCTCCAGATTGACCAGTCCGGACTCAAGGAAGGCGACGACATCAAGGACATCCAGGCCCAGTCCCTGGAAATCATCCGTAACCGCGTCGACCAGTACGGTCTTTCCGAACCCCAGATTTCTCCTTCCGGCGACGACCGCATCCTGGTCGAACTTGCCGGCGTGGACGACTCTACCGCAAAGGCCCTCGTGGGTTCCACCGCAAAGCTCGAATTCAAGATTCTTGCCGAAGCAGACAGGTTCCCCCAGGTCGTCGGTCTCATCGACCAGTACCTGACGCGCCAGACTTCCGACGTGACTGCAGATTCCGCCGCGACGGATAGCACTGCCGCCAAGGACAGCACGGTCGCAGCGAAGGATTCCGCAAAGGATACGGCCCAGCTTTCCGACGAAGAACTCCTCGGCGGCAAGGTCGCCGCAGCTGAAGCCCCGAAGGCCGAAGATTCCTCCAAGGCAGCCACCGAAGAAGCCGCACCGGCTACGGAGGTCGGAAAGGCCCTCAGCTCCTACTACATGTCTTTTGCCAACGGTGGGTTCATTGCCGAAGAAGACATCGAAAAGGTCAAGAAGCTCCTCGAGCTCGACGGTGTCAAGAAGCTCATCCCGCGCGACCTGAACTTCGCGTTCGGAAGCGGCCTCGAAAAGATCAGCAACGATTCCCCGGTCAAGGCCAAGCGCCTCTACCTCCTCAAGCGCCGCGCCGAAATGGGCGGTGACGATATCGTGAACGCCCAGCCCCACCGTCTCGCTGACGGCGTGAGCGCAGGCGAAGTCGCCGTGACCCTCAAGTTCGGCGGCATCGGTCCCAAGAAGTTCTCCGCCGTGACCGCCGCGAACGTCGGCAAGCAGATGGCCATCGTTCTCGACAACCAGGTGATTTCCGCTCCGCGCATCAACGAACGCATCCCGAACGGCGACGCCCAGATTACCGGTCTCGATGACATGGCCGAAGCAAACCGCCTCGCCGTCGTGCTCCGCGCCGGCGCCCTCAAAGCCCCGATGAAGATTATCGAAAGCCGCACCGTGGGTGCCACCCTCGGTGAAGAAAACATCGTCCAGGGCTTCGGTTCCGGCGCTGTCGGCCTCATCCTCTGCCTTGTGTTCATGGTGGCTTACTACCGTCTGGGCGGCCTTATCGCGAGCCTCGGCATGGTCATCAACACCCTCGTTACCGCCGCCGTGATGTCCGTGTTCAACGCGACCCTCACTCTCCCCGGTATCGCGGGCTTCATCCTCGTCGTGGGTATGTCCCTCGACGCGAACGTGATTATCTACGAACGTATCCGTGAAGAACTCAAGGCCGGCCTCACCGCCCGCGCGGCAGTCGCCAAGGGTTACGAACGAGCCTTCAGTGCCATCTTGGACTCCAACTTGACGACCGTGCTTACCGGCCTTATCCTCTACAAGATCGGTACCGGTTCCGTGAAGGGTTTCGGTCTTACGCTTACTATCGGTATCCTCACCTCGCTCTTCTGCGCCATCACGCTTACCCGCGCCATCCTCGACTGGAAGCTTGCCAAGCGCGACACGACGACGCTCTCCATCGGTAACGGCATCAAGGCCATCAACGAGGCGAACCTCCAGATTATCCCGCACCGCAAGCGTTTCGGTCTCATTTCGACCATTCTCATCATCGCTTCCATCGCATGCATTGTGGTCAAGGGATTCGACTTCAGCATCGACTTCACCGGTGGCCAGGTCTACACGGTTCAGTATCAGGATAACGCGAAGCACGAAAGCGACCTCAACAAGGCACTCTCCGCTGCAGGCATCAATGGCACGCGCGTCCGCTCCCTCGGCGGAACGTCCGCCAACTCCTACCAGATTAGCATGCGCGCTTCCGAAGACGCACAGTTCGAACTCAAGATGAACGAAGCCTTCAAGAAGGCCGGTCAGGAATGCGTCATTGTCGCGAAGGACAACGTCGGCCCGACAATCGGCAAGGAACTCCGCTTCAACGCTATCTTGTCCGTAATCCTCGCCTGGATCGGCATCCTCCTCTACGTGTGGTTCCGGTTCGGCAAGTTCGGTCTCGGTTTCGGTGTCGCCGCCGTGCTCGGCCTCGTGCACGACACCATCATCACGCTCGGCTTCATCTCGGCATTCAGCCTCTCCTTCGACGGCGCCCTGATTGCCTCGCTCCTCACGATGATCGGTTACTCCGTGAACGACACGATCGTGAACTTCGACCGCATCCGCGAAAACACGGCCATCTACGGTTCCGCGAACTTCGGCGAAACAATCAACAAGTCCATCAACCAGTGCTTCAGCCGTACCATGGTGACCTCCCTCACGACCTTGTTCGTGTGCGTGATTCTCGCCGTGATGGGCGGTTCCTCCATCCGCGACTTCGGCCTCGTGCAGTGCTTTGGTATCCTCATCGGTACCTACTCCTCCGTGTGCATCTGCTCTCCGATTGTTCTGTGGTGGTCCAACCGCTTCAAGAAGGGCGTGTAATCAAATTAAAATGTTGAAAAGAGCCCCGGCAATGCCGGGGCTTTTCTATATTTGAACCCGTTCGATCAAAGGGGGCTCCATGCTCAAGTATTACAAAATCGAATCGGGCCGCATTGCAGTCGCCCCGAACGAAGACGCAGCTGACATCGTCATCATGGGCTCCCTCAGCCAGGAACAGCGAAGCGTCCTAGTCAAGGAATACGAAATAACCGAGCATACCATCGCCTCCGCATTCGACTCCGACGAGCTTTCCCGTATCGAATACGACGACGACTTCACCACGATAGTGTTCAAGAAGCCCAAGAACTATTCTGCCGCGGACAACTTCCAGTTCCGCGTAGAATCCTTCGGCATCTTCATCTTCAAGGACTGGATCCTGCTCCTCACCGACAGCGACATTCCCGTGATGGACGAACGCCGCTTCTCGAAAATCGACAGCCTGAACACGTTCGTGCTCCGCGTGTTGAGCTATGCGATATCGCACTTCAACGAACACCTGCGCATTATCAACCGCATCAACGACGACCTCGAACTGCGCCTAAACACCTCGATGGAAAACAAGTACCTGCTTTCCATGTTCAGCCTCAACAAGGGCTTGATCTACTACGTGAGCGCACTCAACAGCAACGACACCTTGCTCCGCAAGTTGCAGCTGGGCAGGAGCCTCAACTGGACCGAGGCCGAACGCGAACTCTTGGAAGACATCCAGATCGAAAACGGGCAGAGCCTGCAACAGGCAAACATCTACGCGAACATCTTGACGTCGATGATGGACGCCCGCGCAAGCGTCATCAACAACAACGTGAACCAGCTGATGAAGAACTTGACCATCGTGACGATTTCGATATCGCTCCCGACGTTCTTCGCAAGCTTGTTCGGCATGAACGTGCAGTTGCCCTTCGCCATGAACGGCGACGCCGCTACAGGATCGCCCATAGCCTTCTGGGGCATCATCGCGGTCTGTATCCTGTCAGTGGTCGTCTTCCTCGCCTTCTGGATGCGGCGGAAGTAGCGCGAGGAATATATCTTCAATTCCCCGATGCGAAGCATCGCCCCGAGCACATCAATGTGCGGAGGAGTAGTCTTTAATTCCCGCGGTCGCTCATGCTCGAAAACATGGCGACAATCTCGTCGGTAAAGTTGTTCTTCGGGAACTTGTCCGCAATCTGTAGCGCCTGTTCCAGATGTTCCTGCGCTTCGGCCTTCGCCTTGTCGAAACTCTTCTTCGCATTCAGTCGCGCAAGGATCTCGCCGGCGACATCGTCGGTCGCGACCCTCTTGATAAGCGATTCCATTTCGGAACGTTCATCCGCGTTGCAATCTTCGAAGTAATACAGAAGCGGGAGCGTAATGAGCCCGTTCGAGAGGTCGGTGAACTTCGCCTTGTCCAGATTCTTCGAGCCGTAGCCGTAATCGAGCAGGTCATCGATAATCTGGAACGCGAGCCCGAAGTGCGCCCCCATCTTGGCACATTCGTCAATCAGGGGTTTGTCGAATCCGGCCATGATACCGCCGATGCGGGACGCAGCCTCGATAAGCGCGGCCGTCTTCGCATCGATAATCTCGTTGTAGGTTTCCCTGGAAAGCCCGAGTTCACCGCAGTGGTCGAGTTCCATGATTTCGCCCACGATGAGCTTGTCCGCAGCGTCCGAGATAATCACCGGCACTTCACGATCCCGTTCGTCAATCACGCAACGCATCGACTGCGAAAGCACGTAGTCGCCCACGAGAACGGCCACCTGCGTTCCCCATTTCTTGTGGGCGGTAGCCTTGCCGCGCCGGAGTTCCGTGCCGTCGATGATATCGTCGTGCACGAGACTCGCAAGGTGCAACAGTTCCACGCTTGCGCAGGCATGCGCGACACGGGACGCATCGGGCGCCACATTCCCGCAGTTGGATATGAGGCAAAGAAGAGTCGAACGGATGCGCTTGCCCTTCGTCTCGAAAAGAGTCTGAAGCCTATCTGCAATCCCGGCAGGAGCAGTCTCTGCCACACGCAGGATTGTCTTTTCGGTCAAATCCAGCTGATTACGGACTAGGTCACGAGCCTGTCCGAGAACTGCCTGGAAATCGGCTTTCGAAGGAGTCATAGACTAGACATCCAGGTCGTTCAGGACCTTGTAGGCGTTCGTTTCGATAAACTTGCGGCGCGGTTCCACGTCTTCGCCCATGAGCATGCTGAAAATCTGGTCGGCGAGCACGGCGTCTTCCACGTAGCACTGCTTGAGCAGGCGCGTCTTCGGATCCATGGTCGTGTCGTTCAGCTGTTCGGCGGACATTTCGCCAAGGCCCTTGAATCGCGTGATGGTGACATTCTTCTTGTCTTCCATCTCGGCCATTACCTTGTCCTTCTCGTTTTCGTCGAACAGGTAGCGGTCCTTCGTGCCCACCTTGAGCTTGTAGAGGGGCGGCATAGCAAGGAAGATGTGTCCGGCATCGATAAGCGGGCGCATGTAGCGGAAGAAGAACGTGAGCAAAAGCGTCTGGATGTGAGAGCCGTCCACATCGGCATCGGTCATGATGATGATCTTGTCGTAACGGAGCTTCTCCATCTTGAATTCGGTGCCGATACCCGTACCGATGGCATTCACCAGGTTCTGGATTTCTTCGGTGTCGAGCACGCGATGAAGGCTTGCCTTTTCCACGTTCAGGATCTTACCGCGCAACGGGAGGATGGCCTGGAATTCGCGGTTACGTCCGCTCTTCGCGGAACCGCCTGCGGAGTCACCCTCGACAATAAACATTTCGCACTGCTTCGGATCGCGGCTACTGCAGTCAGCGAGCTTGCCGGGGAGTCCGCCGCTTTCGAGCACGTTCTTGCGGCGAGCGAGGTTACGGGCACGGTGAGCCGCCTCGCGGGCGAGTGCCGCGTTGTAAACCTTGTCGAGAATCACCTTGATGGCGGCCGGGTTCTCCTGGAAGAACTCCTCGAGCTTTGCGCCGAACGCGCTATTCACGTAGCTTGCAATTTCGGAGTTGCCGAGCTTGCGCTTGGTCTGGCCTTCGAACTGCGGCTGCGAAACCTTGATGGCGATAACCGCAGTAAGGCCTTCGCGAATGTCGTCGCTCGTGATCTGCGCATCCTTCTTGCCCTTGGGCATTTCGGCAGCGAACTTGTTGATGACGCGGGTAAGCGCCGTCTTGAAGCCCGTAACATGCGTACCGCCGTCGTAGGTGTTCACGTTGTTCACGAAGCTGAAGAAGTTTTCCTGGTAGCCATCGTTGTACCACATGGCGACTTCGAGCGGGTACTGGCCATCAGGGAGCACCAGGTGGATGGGCTCGCTAAAGAGCGGAGTGCGATGTTCATCCACGTAGCGCACGAACTCGGAAACGCCACCCGGGTAGCAGAACGTCTCGGAGCGTTGGTTCTCGGAGTCGCGCTCATCGGTAAGCGTCAGGCGAAGACCGCTCATGAGGAACGCGAGTTCGCGGAAGCGTGTCGCCAGCGTGTCGTACACGTAGACGGTCTCGGTAAAAATCGTGTCGTCCGGGTAGAACTCGACACTCGTGCCGGTCGTGCCGTCGCTCTCGCCGATATCCACCTGCGGGCCGCAGGGAATGCCCTTCGAGAATTCCTGGCGCACCACGCGGCCGTTGCGACGCACCGTCACGATAAGCTTGTTCGAAAGCGCGTTCACGCAGCTCACGCCCACGCCGTGCAGACCGGCAGAAACCTTGTACGAATTGCTGTCGAACTTGCCGCCCGCATGGAGCTTGGTCATCACCACCTCGATGGTGCCCACGTGTTCCTTCGGGTGAATGTCGGTCGGGATGCCGCGCCCGTTATCGGTCACGCGGATGCCGTTGCCCGGCAGGATGGAAATTTCGATGTGGTTGCAGAATCCGGCCAGAGCCTCGTCCACGGAGTTATCGACGACTTCCCATACCAGATGGTGAAGCCCGCGGATGTCGGTCGAGCCGATGTACATGGCGGGGCGGACACGCACCGCCTCCAAGCCCTCAAGAACGGTAATGCTCGAACCGCTGTAATCTTCCTCGGCCTTCTTCAATTCTTCAGATTCTTCTGCCATATTTCCTCTAAAAACATTTCACAGGAGCGAGCCTCGGGAGCCGGTTCAAACGAAGCGAATCGCCTTAACCACAGGCTTTCCGAGCAGCGCATTGCACCTGTCAATAATAGCATTTTTTTGCATGAAAAGTTCGCTTTTCCAGGCCGCAGAAGCCGCTTTCAGCACAAGCGTATGCTTGTCCAATTTCACGGGTCGCACGTGCGCGCAAACAGCCTTCCCGACCACTTCCTCGAAGCGGTCCGAAAGGGTCTTGAAGTCCATACTTTCGGAGACATGCGCCTTGTCGAGAACCTTCGCAATGAGCACGCTGATATCGACAGCGCCCTCTCCCGTCACACCCTTTTTTCTACGGACAAACATATTTTTACTCCACATCAAACATCTTCATCGGCAGCACACGCCTCTGTTTCGCCTTCAGCACTTCAAGAACAACCGTACTTTCTCCACCCTGCGGTGCAGTCGTCTTTATCGTCACTGGATTTCAAACTTTTTCAACAGATGTTTCATGCTCTGTTCTCCTTAAAACTTTTTCTGCGTATTTCACTACAAAATAATAGCAAACCAACTTGCATGTTCAGTGCACCCGTGCCCTCGTGTGGAGAATCTAGAGTGATAATCTTATCTACATCACCATAATAATAGTTGCTATTCTGCGTGTACTCACGAGCAACCACTCCGCCCATCGAATGACCGATTAGGATATAGCGAGAGGCTAATTGACGGTATAGATCAGGATTTTGGCGAATTATTTGGAGAGCCTTCTGCCCCTCCACCATTTGTCCAAGAGAATCAGGAACTTTCCATGTTTTAACTTCCTGAGCTTCTTCCACAAGTGCTCGGCGACCACCAAACTTTCCATCCGCATTCCATGTTCTGTTCCCCAATTCAATCGCATTTTCAATCGAACTATTTGGGGGAAGCGAAAATGCTCGCCAGTGATATACGCAGGAATTATGTACAGCCTCATAGGCACTGTCGTATACAGGTTCCTCGAATATTCGTGTTCTTAGCCATTGATTCAAACGAGGTTTTTTCTCATTCACTTTTTCAACATAACGGCCAATATTCGCATTGCCAAGATAATTCATCGCATCGTAAGCTTGCGGAAGATTTGAATTTTCCTCAAAACCCTGCAATTCTCCATCATCATTCTTATGGCCATAGGCTCCATGCAAAAGCATCACATTGTAGTTTGTAATACTCTCCATAGGTCTCGGAACAGCCCAAGACACAACGACAAAGGTCATCAAAAGTAAGCTTAACAAAAAAATTTTCTTCATATTTTCCCTATTTATAACTTACAATTTCACCACTTTCATTTTGGAATTCCGGTCTGCTAACCGACAGCAAATAAGTTTCGTACTGACGAATAATTTTTCTCTTTTCAAAATCAACAGAATGTATGTTTCCATTAATTCTGAGCATTTTTCCGTACAAAATAAAATTTCTATTTCCCATATAACTTTTGGGCCATTCTGGATGTTCAATCATGTCTGATTCATCATTATCCACCCATAGACTAATTCCCAAAGAGTCTCTTTTCAAAGCAATACAAAAAATTTCATTATTATACGCACTCACGTCATCACATTTTTCAATCCACTTCAAGTTTTCGTCTAGTTTCTTATACGTAATCGTCTGCGCCACCGTATCCAAAACGGCGTACTGGCAAGCATCACCAGTAGCATTTAGAGATTTCTCATCCAACGCAAGAATGGTTCCGTCAAGCCATTTGCGTAATCTACTAATGCGAAAATCAACTTTACAACCATCCAAAACCTTTTCTATTTCCACTTCATTCGGTTTTTCGCCTATTTTCCAAAAAGTCATCACAGGCCCTTCCCATACTTCAGTATAAAGAGAAGTTTGCCCCCCCCATATAACAGAATCACTCAACTGGCCTAGGGCATAATTACATTCATCATTAAAATTATCCAACGTATCCGTCCACCTAGGACCAGCCTCTTGTACCCTATAATTGAAGATGCGAAGGCGTTGGTGACCACGCCCTTCAATAGCATACCCATCGCTAGTTTCTTGGGTCCATTCCTTGTCATCGGCAACAATTACCAAAGAATCGTCAATAAACCCAACAATATGGGGACGACTATAATAGCCAAAGAACTCTCTTTCCCCATCTTCAGGAAACCAATCCCCACATCCCCACATGATTACGCACGAAAATGCGAGCGCCAAAACAGCTAGCAACCTTTTAATTTCAACCATCATAAAGGAGACCTCCTTTGCCACCTATCACAGCCAGACACCGCCTAGAATCATGTGACAAAAATTACACATAAATATACTCTATATTTTGTACAAAATCAAGTACGACCTCGGATGATTTTATTAATCTAGACACCCCCGCTATCAAATAACTTGAAATCACAGAGTTATGCCAACTCAAAGACCTCGGCAGAAATGCCGAGGTCTCTTTCTCAAACACATCCAATACTATATCACCGCACTACCGGTTCGAGTACAGAATAAATGATTCAGGATTTAAGACGACATTAGTCTTCGCTCTTGGAAGTATTCTAACCGAATTCATTCCATCACGCAACCCAAATAATTCCATATTATCGAATGAGAAGTAGCCATCTGCATCTATGGAAGCCATAACATGGGTCATATTCTGCAAGTGAGTCAATTGAACTGTATTTTCAAAATAGGTCGTGTCATAGCCATTCAGATGGACCTTAGAAGAGCCTGAACGAGAAATCAGTCCATTCACATGGGTATCCACATTTACAGAATCAACTTTTCCTCCACCAAATGTTCCGCTCAAAGACCAGTTTACAGTCACCGGTTCTTGGACGGGCCCAGTGGACGAGCCTTCATCGCTGTTGCAAGCCAGCAATCCAAACAATGCTATTCCGAAAAGAAATCGTTTCATATAATCTCCTTTGTTTTATCAATCATAGGAAAGCCCACCCCCTGTTCACCAATCTAAAACTAGAAATAAACTTAAAAACGTTAAATACCGCTTACACGAGCAGGAGTTTAGAAAGCGTAAATCCGCCGATGAGGATGCTTGTCATGCCGGCAACTACGGTGGCCTTGGTGCTCTTGCCCACGCCCTCGGCACCGCTATGGGTAAAGAACCCGAAGAAGCAGGCGTAGCTTGCGATAAAGTAGCCGTAGAGTGTAGCCTTGATAAGGCCCACCACCAAATCCCAGTTGTGGTAGAACATGCGCACGCCGTAGAAGAACACCGACCACGAGACTTCCTTGTAGAGGTGGGCCACCTCGTAGCCGCCCGCGATGCCGATGAAGATGCTTATCACGGTAAGCGTCGGGAGCATGATGACTGTCGCGATAAGGCGCGGTGCAAGCAGAAACTTGTAGGGGCTTAACCCCAGAACCTTGTAGGCATCGAGCTGTTCTGTAACCGCCATGGTGCCAAGTTCCGAACACATGGAGGCACCAATGCGGCCAGCAAGTACCATCGCGGTCAAGATGGGGCAAAGTTCCACCATCACGGACTTGCCCACGGCCATGCCCACGAACATCATCGGGATCATGTCACCGAACTGATAGGCAAGCTGCCACGACATGATGGCGCCGGTAGCAAGCGACGCCGCAAACACCACGGGAATGCTGGTCACCCCAACGCGGTGCATCTGTTCCACCGTCGTGTGTAAATTAGAGAATGCCCCGGGAATATTCTTGAAGAGTTCCCACACGAACTTGAAGTAGCTCAGCACGGTCCGCAGGAACCTGCGAACAAACCGCCCGAGCGCCTCCGCAATGCCGTTCATCAACTTCACGCGCGAAGCCTACTTCTTTTTCTTGGATTTCTTAGAGTCGGCCTTCGCAGGGCGCTTGCCCGGGCCCGAAATCGTCTTCTTGTAGAGGGCGTCGTCGGAGAGATACTTGATAGCTTCCTTGAGCTGCTCGTCGCGCTTGAGCGAGAAGGCCGTGCTCACGGAATCATTCACCATCGCAGTCAGGAGTTCGCGCTTAATGCCGTCCTTGATGTAGTCCTTGTTCTCGTCAAACTGGGCATCTCGCTTTGCCTCGAGGGCCTTGCGCATATCCGAAAGACGCGCGGCGAGAGTCGTATCGGAAACCGTCTTCGCGCTGTCGCCCATGTAGTTCTGTTCGCGCACGATGCTCTTCTCGAGCTGGTCCACGCCCACGAGGGCATTGCTCTTTACCTTCATGAAAGTCGTATCCTTCATGCAGAATTCCTTGAACTGTGCATAGAGGGAATCCGGCACCACCCAGTCGGCATCGACCTTAACTCCGGCCTTGTCAAGCTGCGGGCGCACCTTCACGGCAAACTTGAAGTACATGGCCATGCGTTCCTGCACCTGCACCACCCACGGCATCGGAGAGAGTTCGATATCCACGTCGGGAGTGATGCCGCCACCGCCGAACATCATGCGTCCGTTGTTCGTGTAGAACGTATCGCGTGCGACGGTGTCCTTCTTTGCGGAATCCGCAGCGGCCTTGTCGCCATCGTCCTCGGATTCCTCTTCCATGAGCTTGAGCCCCTTGATGCCGTTTTCAGGCTTGTTGATGCAGCGGCCGAAGGGCAGGTAGTAGAATGCCGTCGTAAGCTTAAGCGCGTTCCCCTGGTTGTCGAGCGGGAAAATCGTCTGCACCGAGCCCTTGCCGAACGAGGTCTTGCCGATGACAAGCGCGCGGTCCCAGTCCTGGAGCGCACCGGAGACGATTTCTGCAGCGCTCGCGGAGCCCTGGTTCACAAGCACCACCATCGGGACATCGGGGGCAAGCATGCCGTCGCGGCGGGCGCGGCTCTCGGTCCGCTGCGTGCGGCCGAGCGTAGAGACAATCACGTTGCCCTGCTTGAGGAATAGTTCGCTAATCTCGATAGCCTGGTTCAAAAGGCCACCCGGATTGTAGCGCATGTCGAGCACGAGCTTCTTCATGCCCTGCTTCCTGAGGCCGCGGATGGCGTTTTCCACATCGCTCGTCGTCTTGTCGCTGAAGGTCGCGAGCTTGATGTAGCCGATATCCTTCGAAACCATTCCATAATAGGGAACGGCATGCACCACGATTTCGGCACGGGTAATCGTAAATTCCATCAAGTCGGCGACACCTTCGCGTTCGATGGAAACCGTCACGTCGGTCCCGATCTTGCCACGGAGCTTGCTCACGGCGTCGTCGAGCGAGAGGCCCTTGGTGTCCTTGCCGTCAATCTTTCGGATGCGGTCGCCGGCGCGGATGCCGAGCCTGAATGCCGGAGTCCCGGAAAGAGGGGAAATCACGGTCAAGATGTTGTCGCGCAGGCTGATGGTGATGCCCACGCCGCCGAACTTGCCTTCCATCGAGACCTTGAGGCCCTCGTAGTCCTTCGGGGTAAACACCGTCGTATGCGGGTCGAGGATGTCGCGGATGCCGTTCAGGGCGGCATCGGTCAGTTCCGTGGGGTTCACGTCCTCCACGTACTTGCGGTTCACCTCGGAAAGCACCTTGTTGAGGCGGGATACTTCATCGTAAAAGTCGCCGGGAGGCGTCTTCGTATCGCCCGCGGCAAAGGAGAACGTCATTGCCGAAAGGGCAAGCACAAATGGGATTCGGGAAAAATTGAAATTCATGACTGAAAAATACAATTTCTAGGCTAAAGAAACATGCCAAAAACGGGAAAAACCGGCCCAAAAGGACCGGTTTTTGAAAAAAAAGGAGAGAGAGTAGAAAAATCAGGCGGCTTCGTTCAAGATCCGATGAATTTGTTCAGTCTTGAGCTTGGCCAGTGCGGATTCCTTGAGCTGGCGAACCCTTTCCTTGGAAAGCCCGACCATCGGGGCGATTTCCTTGAGGTTCAAGTCGGAATCCACAGAAAAACCGTAGTAGAGCTTGAGGATGTCGCGTTCCTGCTTGGTGAGGTTCTCGCGCATCACCCTTTCGTAGATGTCGCCGCAGTTCTTGCGTTCGGCAAGGGCGTCGGTGCCGGCATCCACGGAAGCAAGCGTCTCGCCGAGGGTAACATCGCCATCTTCTCCGACGGGAGTATCGAGAGAGGTGGTCTTGGAACCCATCATGAGAATCTTCTCGATGGCGTCGCCCTTGTACTTGGACACTCCGGCGAGGCTTTCCGGGTCAAGCACGTAGCTGCCGCCCACGACCTGGCGGAGCTTGCCACCCTTCTTGTTGAAACGGCGGAGCACAAGTTCCTTTTCGGCGCTGATGCGGACCATGCGGCCCTTCTCGGCGATTGCGCGGGTGATGTTCTGGCGGACCCACCACACGGCGTAACTGATAAACTTGATTTTCTGGTCCGGGTCGAAACGGCGCGCGGCTTCCATAAGGCCGAGGTTCCCTTCGCTGATGAGTTCGCCCACTTCGATGCCCTGTCCCTTATAGAGATTCGCAATATTCACCACGAAGCGCAGGTTGGATTTAACCAGCATATCCATCGCCTCGCGGCTCCCCTGGCGGATCTTCTTGAGCAGCAGCGTTTCCTGCGCCCTGGTCAGCAGGGGATATTTCGAAATCTCGTTCAGGTACTGAAAGTAGCTATCCCTTTCTTCCCTATTGCGTGTATTCGTAATCATGATAAACCTCTGCTGTTGCGTGTTGTCATTTGCTTTACGTATACAAATTTACCTCCGATTTCCCTTTACTGTGTCATTATCGGGAAAGCCGTTCGCAAAAGTTAAATTGGTTTTTTGTCGCTTTTTTCCGCATTTTCGTCATGAAAATGTCACATACACCCTTCCAAAACGCATTTTTTGACTTAATTTTGGACGTATGACCATAAAAAGAACCGCAAAAGCCGTTACAAACTTCATCGAGACCAAGCGCGGGACGTTCGAAGGCATGCAGGAAGCAAGTTTCCGGCGTAGCGAGAAGATCATCAACGACCTCCTCCGCGAAGAAAAGAAGTCCTTCAACTACCCCATCCCCCCCTTCGTGCCGCTTCTCCTGATCTGGCTTTTCATTCTCCTGTTCCCGCTCGCCACCTACCTCGACCCCTCCAACATCACTTCGCCCAAGATCAACGCGAGGGGCGTCGTCGGATTCTACGTTCCCCTGATTACCACGACACTCATTTTCTTCATCAACCAGAAATTCCTGGTTCCCAGCTGCATTTTCAAAAAACACTACATCCCGTTCTTTATACACAACTCCCTGCTCGTCATCGGAGCCCTGTTTGTCCGCGAAGTCGCGTTCTTCCTCCTGGAACGGAGTCCCGACGAAGGCATAACCTACTTCTTTACCTCGTTCTGCTTTTCGAATATGAAGGGCGGCCACTTTACCTTCCTGACCGTCGTCCTGTTTTCTATCCTTGTGGGATTCGTCTGCATCATCAGCGTTCTATATAACGTTGTTCTAAGGCATACTTTGCGAAGCTTTTTGCAACGCGAACAAAAAAGCATGGCCCTGCAGTATGAACTGGATTTTCTCAAGAACCAGCTCAGCCCGCATTTCCTATTCAACACCCTGAACAACATCTCGGCACTCATCTCGATAGACCCGAAACGCGCCGAAGAAGCCATGTCAAAGCTTTCGAAACTGCTCCGCATCACACTCTACCAGACATCCGACAAGACCATCGCCATCCAGGAAGATATCGACATCCTGCAAAAATACGCGGACCTGGAAAAACTCAGGCTCAACAGCGATTACGACCTGAAATTCGACATCCAGCTCGAAGACAGCAATTTCCAGATTGCACCGCTCATCGCCATGCCCCTTGTGGAAAACGCCATCAAGCACAGCGTCAACCCCAGCGGCAAAAGCTTCGCGCACATTTTCATCCGGCAAGAGGGCACAATCGTCACCATCCAAACCGAGAACTCGAATTTCCCGCGCAAGTCCAAGTCCAATTCGAGCGGGCTCGGAATCGCTACGTTCCAGAAGCGCCTGGAACTTCTCTACAGGTCAGCTTACGAATACAAGACTTCCGTCGAGGGCGACGTCTACAAGGCGACACTAAAAATAAACACCCTGAATTCGCCTTTGAGCAGTAATTAATCACCCCTTAAGCAGCTTACAGATAAACTTTTTTTAAAGCATCCCTTTACACGGGTTGCTTTTTTATATAGCTTTCCCTGAACACGTCCGGGATTATCCTGGGCCTAGGCGATGCCCTCGAGGGCTATTCTTTAGATAAAATCACAACGGGGAATTCCTATGAATCATAGGAGTCTAAGGGGAATTGTAGCCGCGGGGCTTTTCTTGGCCATCGCGGGCAATGCCCAAATTTGCAACAGCACCGTCATCTTTGACGGTTCCAAGAACAACGGAAAAATGGAGGATTCCGGGCGCACGTTCCCGGAAGCTCCGGAATGGAGGGCGAACTGGGGAAATTTCGAAAAGATGGAATCACCCTACATGCGCCTTTCGGGAATAAAGAACTCGCGCGGGGACTGGACAGGGACACTCGTCTTTGAGGGACTTCCCGCAGACGTTCGCGGAGGAACGCTCAAAATAGACGTCCGTGCGACGCAGGCCGCAAAATTCGGCGTGTGGCTCGTAGAATCGGCAGGAGCCGGGAACATCTCTTTCCACAACATCGATGCAAACCGGACTCACGAACTAGCCGTCCCTATCGAGAACCTGCTCGGCAAAAGGGATGCCCGCGTGCATAAAATCGGCATCGGGCTTTTCGATGTTCCCGCAAACCAGTACACTACGCTGTTCGTAGACAATATCGAGTTCACCTGCGCCGGAGACGGTTCTGTATCCTCAAATTCCCAGGAAACAACCAACGGCACGCAGGCAAGCGCCACATACTACTTCAGGGACGTGGATCCGTTTACTGCATTCCGCCCCCACATCAACAACGAGATTCCCGTGCGCACGGCGCGCATGGCCATGGATGCCGCGACCCGCTCCGAATACAGAAAGCGGACAAACAAGCCGTTCATACTGGGCGAACAGGATTACCGCCAGATCGAGGCGTACAGGAACGCACGCGACCTTTCGCCCGAAAAATCCCGCGACGGCTGGTACAAGAGTCTCTTCCTCGTCGACAGGAACCGGCTCAGGGACAGCGTCATCGCGAATCCCAAGGCGTTGTTCGTCGAAGCGCAGAATATCGCCGCGGCAAACGGGAACAGGACCATTCCCCTGCTTGTTGCCGACATCGACTGTGCCGTCAGATACTACAGCGACACCAGTTTTTCCACGACCTCCCTCGAAGACCACCATCTGCTGCTTGCCGGGTTCCCGACCAGCTACGTGAAGGGTTCCAAGGTAAAAATTGCCTACGACCCCTATTTCGTCGCGACAACGCGCAGGGCGCTCCCGTCCATTGAAATCTGCATTGGCGGCAAATGCCAATCCATCGAGCGGAGTTCCGTCGCCGAATTCGAATTCGACTCGGCAGGGCCACAGCCTGTCACCGTAAACCTCCGTTCCGGAGACACAACCACGCAACAGATTCTCACGCTGGAGGTCAAGTAACATGAATCGACTGCTGAAATTCACCTCGGCCCTTGCGCTCTCGCTTTTCGCAAGTGCAAGCGCATCGCACCTGGACGCTTTCTTCATCAACACCGGCAACGAAAAGACGGATTGCATCTCGACCATGCCGACGGGCGGCTTCGGCTTCTGCATCGAAGCACAGGGCAAACTCAGCTTTACCGCACGTGATGCCGATGTCCGCATCCGCATTATCGGTGGCATCGACGACGACGCGGCGATTTTGAAGAAAGCGCTCAGCCGCCCATTCCTCATCATCGACGGAATCCACCTGAGCGTCGACGAGGAACGCACCCTGGACCAGCTCCAGCAAGAGACGGAACAGTTCGGCATCCCTAAAATCCTTACCGAACTGGGTTACACCCCTATCCTCGTACAGTTCTCACAGACCGTCCATACCTCGTTGCAGAAAAATTCGCAGACCTTTGCCGCCCTGCTCAAGTTCCTTGGAAATAACAAGGCCATCTCCTTCCCGAACAAGAAAGAAGACGGCTTCATCGTCCTCGGCATAAGCCAGGGAGGTATTATCGGGCGCTACGGATCCTACCTCTACGACACCTCGCGCAAGGCGGGCGATACACCCATCCGCCTCTACGCATCGCTCGATTCGCCCCACCAGGGAGCAGTGATGCCGCGCGGGCTCATCTCGACCATCGACTTCTGGGCGAACAAGGCGGGAGTCGCATCGGCAGAAGCGTTCAACGACCTCATCACCTCGCCGGGAGCACGGGACTTGCTGCTCTACGACACCGAGGCAGGGAACGGCACGTACGAAGCCAAGACGGACGCAGGGCGCTTCCTCTTCGGCGAATACCGCAAGGCCGCAAACTACAAGGGATTCCCGGCCATTCTCATCGCGCAGGGGCAACTGAAGGGAAAATCGCCTAAGCACGCGACAACCTATTTCGCCCTGAACCGTTCGGCAAAACGCGGCAGCGAGCCGTGGGGTCGCGCCTCCAGCCGCATGATGGCCTCCGAAAGCAAGGATTCCGCATTCTCGCACAACCACGTCTACGAATTCCTGTCGCAGGACGAGACCTCGACACCGAAAGGAAACGCAAAATTCGATTTCGTTCAGGGAAGCACATATCCCTTCGCAAGGACAATGTACACGTCGCTTCGCGAAGGCATGGAAGACGCCATCCCCGACGACATGAAATACGACATAAAGCTGTTCGGGGCTACACTCTACACCCTGAACTTCACGAACTCCTGGGAAGCGGACACTCTCTACCAAGGGAGCAGCACGTTCATCCCGACAGCGAGCGCCATGGATTTGCAGTGCAACGGGGACCTCGCCATGCGTTCCGACTGCGCATTCAGCAAGTCGTATTCGGGATTCCCCTTCGAGAATCCGGGAAAGAACTCTACGGCGAAAGCTGTCTATGCCGTGGATGCGACGCATCCACGGTTCGAGGAGGCGACCAGCGGCCGCCACATCGAACCCGCCGTCCGTTCGGACGGCAGCATAGACAGAGCCGTGCTGGAGGGAATGCAGGCAGATGTATGGCGTTTGCTTTGCGAAGTCGCCAAGGCAGACTACGACAGTGCAAACCACGAGTTCAGAAACATGAAACTCACCGGGATGTTCCAACCCCATACAAGCTGCATGGACGCTTCGAAAATGCCGGAAATCATCAAGAACGCGGGCGCATTACAGACAAAGAAGTTCGGGTTCATCCGCTACGACTACAACGACAAGGCAACCGAAAGCGACGATGAAGTCAAATTCACGCTTCCCTCCGGTTGGCAAAAAGTCGCAACCGTCGATAACGCCAACGACGTTCCCGAGGGCTCCGTATTTGAAATAGGCATCAAGGCGGAAAATTCCAAGGGCAACTGGATGAAGGCGGAAATCCTGCTGACCAAGCGCAAGGACGGCGGCGCACAGGTCCAGCTCGAAGAAGTGAATGTCCCGCAGGACGGTCAGTTCCACACTCTCCGCTGGCAGATGCCGAGCGTTCCCGGCGCCATGTCCAATTACCGCTGGTTCCGGCTCGTACTCAACTCCAACGGAGCGACGATGACCCTCACCAAGCCGAGGCTCATCACCTCGACCGTCGCAAATCTCGAAAAGCCATCCCCCATCGCGACAAGGACGCTTTTCCCCTCCAATTACGGAATCGTAAAATGGAGCCCGACGACCTCCATCACCTACAACGACAAGGCCGCCGCGTTCAGTTTCGCGGAACGCTATTCCGGAATCCACCTCGACTTCGGCGGGACATATTCCCTCGATGCCTACAGCGAACTGAAAGTAGAATACCGCGCCGGCACCTGCCTGCACAGCGAAATCTACTTCGGGACCGCCTCGAAGGGGAAAGTAAACCTCGGAAGCAACAATAGTTTGCAAAATGAATTTGTAAGCAAAATTTTACCCTTATCACAAATAGTCAATACGTCCGTAACCGCAAGCAACGGCTATTCCGCGTCACGCTTGACCTTGCAAGCGATGCGCGCAAACGAGACCTGCGAAATACGTTCAATTACGCTCCAGTAACGGCTATTGACACACATCCTCAATTAACATAACTTTTAGCAAACACATATGTACTACGCCGGGGGCGACCCCGGCCAAGGGATGTTACAATGAGAACAAACAAGACATTTAAGAAGTCGATTATCAGCGCGACCGGCAAACTCGCAGCAGGCATCGCCGCGGCCTTCGCACTGACCGGCTGCCTTCCGCCCCAGATGCAATCGATGGGTTCGGCGCCGCTTCCCGCTTACCACCAGCCGAAATCCACTCCGGATGGCGAAAAGCAGATTACCCTTTCTGCCGACGCCTACGGGACCTTCGCGGCTTCCGGATTCAACGTGGAGCAGGTGAACGCGGGCGGCGGAGCGCTCAGCCTCGAATTCCACCCCACAGGGACAATTTCCCCGCTGTTCGTAAACGCAAGTGTCGCGGGCATCGCGGGTACGCTCCAGTTCGGGTGCAACGACCTCCCCTGCAGCGATGACGGTTACAACGTCTGGCTCGCTTCCAAGGATGGCGACAAGGACTACACATTCTGGAACCTGCAGGAACGCATTGTCAGCGGCGTCGAGTTCAACATCGGGTCTCACCTGTTCCTCGGAACCGCGGGCGGCTTCCAGTTCTACCAGGGCGGCGGCGATTACGAAAGCAAGCGCGAATTCCTAGAAAAGCGGAACCTCGTCGAAAACATGGACGAACGATTCGGCTGGAGGCCCACCGCCTCCCTGTGGGTCGGGCCGCGTCTCGGCGAAAGCGCAGGCTCGCTCGCCATCGAATACGGGATCAACTTCGCGAAAAAGGTGAAGGAATGGAACTCGACGCTCGGAATCTCGTATTTCCACCCGAGCGGATTCCACGGCACCGTCTACACGAACACCAACACCTCCTTCGCGGTATCGCTCGGGAAGTCGTTTTCGCTCTAGAGTCGCTCCTACAAAACAAAAAAACTGCATGGTTTGTGCCGTGCAGTTTTTTCATATCTTCAAGTCAATTACTTCATCTTGATTTTCATCTCGAAGACCTGGCGGCCTTCGTCGTCCTCGATCTTCATGTAGGTCGCGCCCATCTTGTCGGCGCGGAAAATCTTGACTTCCTGACCCTCGTGCGTCTCGCCCATAAAGTGCACCTCGAGCATCGAAGGAATGCAGAGTTCCAGATCTTCCGAAGAGAACACGTTCAATGCAAGTTTCACGTACTCGATGTTGTTCATGTGGTGCGACATGTCGATATGCTGGGGCAGCACCTTCTGGCGGTAAACCTCCACATATTCTGCGGGTTCCACCGGGAACTTCGTGAACTTGTTGTCCATGAACGGCTCCGGGGCGCCTTCCGTCGGGAAATCGACCGCAGAAAGTTTCACGGGGCGGTGGCGCTGCAAATCCAGGCAGCAGGCCTCCTGCACGGCAAGGATAATCGGTTCGCCTTCCAGCGTGGTAATGGCCGTATTCTCGTATGTGCGGATAGGCGCGTTATCGGCGGGGAACGACGTGGTAACCACCTTGTCGCGCCAGAACGGGCGCTGGAAAAACTTGAATTTTGCCTTATAGATAACCCAGTAAGCGCCCTTCTCGTGAACGCAGAAGTTGTCCTGCTTGATGGAGCCGAAATTCTCGGTGAAGTTGTCCTGCACCATGAGCACCGTCTGCGCGATACCCATCTTGCCCGAGACGTCGATGTATGCCGAGGTAATGGTGCGCTGTTTCTGGAAAACCAGCGGATTCTTTGCAAGTGCGTAAATGTCAATCATGCTTTCAATATAATAAAAAAGGGACCGCCGGGGCAGTCCTAATAAATTAGTTTCCGAAAATCCAGCTAGATTTTCTTGAGCACGAGCAGGTGGCCGGGGGCCTTCGCGGGGTCAAGACGCACGAAGTTCCTGTTGCCGCGCCATACGAAGCTCTCGTCGGTAATCAGGTCCTTCAAGAAGAAGAACGAATCCTGCGAAAGCCCGAGTTTTGCCATGTCGAGTTCCACCATGCCTTCCTGCGCGTTGTCCATGTCCATGTTGCATACGCACAAGATAACGTCATCGCCGGTCTTCTTGGAATAAACCATCAGCTGGTCGTTGGCGCAGTAGTGGAAGTCGAGGTTGTCGTATTCCTGCAGGGCAACGTGTTCCTGGCGGGCGGTATTCACGCGGCGCACAAAGTCCTGGATGCCGGGGCCCTTCCAGTTGTGGACCTTGTACTGGTACTTTTCGCTGTCGGCAAGTTCTTCCTTGACCGGCGAGGGAATGTTTTCGCACAGCTCGTAGCCGTTGTACATGCCGGTGAGGCTAGAAAGCGTGCCCGCGAGGAAGTAGCGCTGCTTGAACGCGTTCGGGCCCTTGTACGCAAGGTACTTCGGGAAAATATCCGGAGTCGTCGGGAAGAAGATTCCGCGCATGTATTCCTTCGCATCGCTCTGCGTGAGTTCCTTGAGGTACTGCTCGAATTCCCACTTGGCAGAGCGCCAGGCGAAATACGTGTAGCTCATGTCGAAGCCCGACTTTGCAAGGCGGTGCATCATCTTCGGGCGGGTGAAGGCTTCGGCAAGGAATACGAGTTCCGGGCGCTTTTCCTTCACGTCGGCGATGAGCCATTCCCAGAACGGGAACGGCTTGGTGTGCGGGTTGTCGATACGGAAAATCTCGACGCCCTTGTCGGCCCAGAACAAGATAATGTTCTCGATTTCTTGCCAGAGCGCCTTGTAGTTGTCGTTGTAGTAGTCGAACGGGTAGATGTCCTCGTACTTCTTGGGCGGGTTTTCCGCAAACTTGATGCTGCCATCGGGTTCGTGGTAGAACCATTCCGGGTGGCTCTTCACGTACGGGTGGTCGGGGCTGCAGTTGAGCGCGATGTCGAGAGCGAGGCGCAGCCCCTTGCTGCGGGCGGCCTTCGCAAAATGCTCGAAGTCCTTCATGCTGCCGAGTTCCGGGTCCACGTCGTAGTGGCCGCCGTTCTTGTTACCCACGGCATACGGGCATCCCGGCTCGAGCGGCTTGCCCTTCTTGTCGGTCTTCGCGTGCAGCGCGTTGTTCGCACCCTTGCGGTTCGTGACGCCAATCGGGTGAATAGGAACTAGATAAACGGTATCGAACCCGAGGTCGGCGATGTAGTCAAGTTGCTTTTCGCAATCCTTCCAGGTGGCGCTCTTCTTGGGGTCGGTGCCCTGGCTCTTGGGCCACATCTCGTACCACGTACCGATGCGGCTGTAGGTCGGGTCAACGCGGAGCATCATCACCGGGCTTTCGGTCGGCACGTCCTTCGGGGCGATTGTCCACGCGCAAATCTTGTATTCGTAGTAGCCGATGTTGTTGACCGTGAAGGAGCCTTCCCACTGGTCGTTGTCCACGAAGTGCATGGGAGCCTTCTCCCACTTCTTCTTGCTCACGTGGCGGTAGAAAATCGCGGCGTCGTACTTTTCGTGACTGTGGCGGAAAATGTCCGCGGTGAGCGTGACGGTATCGCCCGGTTCACGCTTGAGCATAAAACGCCCACCTTCGATCTGGGGGCGGATGTTTTCAATGACGAGATTGTCTTTACGTGTAGGGATTGTAGCCATAGTGAGTAGAAAGTTAGCAATAAAAAAGGGCCGCGAATGCAGGCCCTTCGAAATAATCAAAATCAAGTCGCAATTACTTGGAGCGGTTGCGTTCCTTCTCGCGCTGACGGCGGCGCTTTTCGGTATCGTCCGGGAAGAATTCCGGGAGGGCGTAGCCGATGGCAATACCGAACACGATTCCAGTCTTGCTCATGCCGTCCGGGTTAACCACGGAAGAAATGACGTTCGAGCTGAACTCGGACTGGTAACGAAGGCTCGGGTTCTCTTCCGGAGTCGTCGTGCCGAGAGCCGGCGCGTAATACATACCCACGGAGAACTGCAGGTAGTACCACTCATTTGTCATGTACGAGATGAGAAGGTCGAACTGATAACCGTTGACCGTGATAAGCGGACGAACGTTCTCTTCGTTCGGTTCCACGTTGTGGTCGAAGTAAACCGTGCCATAGGACACAGACACGCCCAAGTGGAGCGGGTTCTTCGGGAACAGGTAGTAGTTGATACCCACCTTGTAACCGTAGCCGCCTTCCAGCTGGATGCCTTCGAAGTCATTGTCATCGCCCTTGGGGAGCATACCGCCAGAGGCATAAAGGCCGACACCCCAACGCGTAATGTATTCGGCACCGATACCGAAGCCCATGCCCATACCGGTTTCACCCATGATCGGATAGCGGGAACCCATACCAATCTGGAAAATCAGACGGTCCTTGAGCCAGTTACGACGGCGTTCGGAGTTTGCATATTCATCGAGGCGCTGTTCTTCTTCGAACTTCTTGCGGGCTTCAAGGTCCTTCTGTTGAGAAGACGAAATGGAACTTCCGCCATCGGCCTCTTCAAACTCGCTATCGTCATCAGACGTCGCAGCACGGGCAGCCGGAGCCTCGGAAGCGGATTCGAAGTCACTATCGTCAAATTCGTCATCATCCTGCGCAGCCCACGCAAGGAAGCTGGACAGACACAGCGTCAAAAGCACTTTTTTAAACATTCAAAGCCTCTGGATATAAAATCCCTTTATATATCTCTTTCGGAATATAACTTATTATCCGGTTTTTATTCACGCCAAACCTTGTAAAAGTTGCTTAAACTTGCAGAAAATCGACCAAAAACGCCCCTATTCCGCCTTGATGAGCTTCGCCTTGATGCTCCCGAGGGCGATTTCGCACTCCATGAGCACCGGAATCCGGCGGTCGTCGTCCGTGAGCCAGATGAAGATGCGGCCATTGGAATTGAAGATGCCGTCACCGTCGAGCACCGGTTCCACCTTGACCGTGTTCACCGTGCCGATGGATGTCTTGAGCGACTCGCGCCCGTGGACCAGCACCTTCAGTTCGTAACGCTTCTTGCCGCTCACGGCAGAGAAACGCGTCGTGTCGCCGGCGGCAAGCGGGATCGTCCGCACGTAGTAGAACGCCGACATGATGCTGTGTTCCATACCCTGGATAGCGACCGCGGTATCGGCGGAGCGCTTGACCTTGCGAGTCTTCATGTCGGTAAACACCGTATCCGAGAGCCACGCCTTCTCGCCCTTGCGGTCAAAGCGAATGACGGAAGTGTTGTGGAACTTGCCCTCGTGGAGGTTCTTGCGGAAGACCTCCGTCATGAGTCCCTTGTTGCGCACGCGGGTATAGACCGTATCGTACACAGGGTAGATACGCGTGATGGTGCTGTTGCCCTGCGCGAACGAGAGAAACTCCGTCTTGCCTCCGGGGAGCGGCTTGACCTCGAGGGTCGCCGTGCCCGCGGTAATCGGGCCCCAACCGAGACTGAAGGTCAAACGTTCGCCCTTCATCCACGGGGCCTGGACCTCCGGCAGGTTCGGTTCGCCGGCGAAACAGAATACGACAAGGAACATCGCAAGCGCGACAATCCTTGCACAGGGCATGACGTTCCTCCTAAACATCACGCAGACTAACCTTCGATATCCCCGAGGCTCTTGCGGTAGGCGACGAGCTTTTCGCGAACTGCAGGGTCTGCGATGGCGACGATGTGGGCGGCGAGGTAACCGGCATTCTTGCCGTTGCCGATGCCGACCGTGGCCACCGGGATTCCCGGGGGCATCTGCACGATAGAGTGCAGGGCATCGACGCCGTTCAGCGGGCCGCCGGCGCAGGGCAGTCCAATTACCGGAAGAATCGTGTGCCCTGCGAGCACGCCCGGGAGGGCTGCAGCGAGGCCAGCGACACCGATGAGGACCTGGAGGCCTCGCCCGGCGGCTTCGCGAGCATACTTCGCGGTGGCGTTCGGGGTGCGGTGCGCGGAGAGAATGTTGAATTCCCACACGATGCCGAAGCTGTCGAGCACGGCGGTGATTTTATCTACAGTTTCCTGGTCGGACTTGCTACCCGCAACGATACCGACCTTTGCATTTTCTTTCAAATCCATTTTGTTACCTCTTATTTTGCCATCTTTGCGAGACGGGCCAAGCCCTTCTTGCCGATGTCCTTGCGGTAGAACTTGCCTTCGAACTGAACCTTTTCGGCGGCTTCGTAAGCGATGTCGAGAGCAGCCTGGAGCGTTTCGCCATGGCCCACCACGCCGAACACGCGGCCACCGTTAGTGACCAGCTTGCCGTCCACCATCTTGGTACCGGCATGGAGCACCTGGGCGCCGTTCTTTTCGGCTTCTTCGATACCCGTCACCACCTTGCCCTTTTCGTAAGAGCCCGGATAACCGGCGCTGGCAAGCACGACGATAGCGGAGCTGCCCTTCGGAGCCTTCGGGGCACCGAGCTTGGCGAGTTCGCCCTTTTCGGCAGCGTCGAACAAGGCGAGCACGTCGCCGTCATAGAGCGGGAGCACAATCTGGCATTCGGGGTCACCGAGGCGGCAGTTGTATTCCACGACCTTCGGGCCCTTCGCAGTCACCATGATGCCCACGTAGAGCACGCCCGTGTAGGGCTTGCCTTCGGCGGCCATGCCCTTGAGGGTCGGTTCGATAATCGTCTTCTTCACTTCGTCGAGGAGGGCATCCGTGACTACCGGAGCCGGGCTGTAAGCGCCCATGCCACCCGTGTTCGGTCCCTTGTCGTCGTCAAAGACGCGCTTGTGGTCCTGTGCAGAAGAGAGAATCACGTAGTCCTTGCCGTCGCAAACCACGAAGATGGAGGCTTCTTCGCCGTCCATGAATTCTTCAATCACGACCGTCTTGCCGGATTCACCGAAGACCGCCTTGTCGCCGAGCATTTCTTCGACAGCATCGTTCGCTTCCTTGTCCGTCATGCAGACGATAGCGCCTTTGCCCGCAGCGAGGCCCGACGCCTTCACCACAATCGGAGCCGGGTGCTCGGCGAGGAACTTCTTGGCGGAGGCGAGATCGGTGAAGGTCTCGAAGGCTGCCGTCGGCACGCCATACTTCTTCATGATATCCTTGCTGAAGGCCTTGGAGCCTTCGAGCGCGGCAGCAGCCGCAGTCGGGCCGAAAGCGCGCAGCCCGCGAGCGCGGAATTCATCCACCACGCCCGCGACCAGCGGAATTTCGGGGCCGATAATCGCGAGGTCAATACGCTCTGCTACGGCGAGGTCGGCGATTGCCTTGGGATCGGCCACATCGACCGGCACGCACTTGCCGAGGTTTGCCATGCCCGGGTTGCCCGGAGCGCACACGAGAGTGTCGCACAGCGGCGACTTCTTGACTGCAAGAGCGATGGCATGTTCGCGACCACCGCTACCAACGACGAGAATATTCATAAGCGAATCCTTATACTTGTACGGGGGATAATGTAGAAAAATGCGGGGAGCGAGAAAAAAGCTCTCATGCGACAAGCACGCAATTTGAGCTGTTCGGAATTTCCGAACAGTTGACGAGACTAAATTTTTTCCAGTTCGTCTCTCATGGCGGGGCGATTCTTGAACCGCGACAGCCAAGATATTTTCAGCCGGTTGACTTCCGGGAGGCCACCTTCGTACTTGAGCAGTTCGCCCGCGTCGCGGTAAGCGATAAGCCCACCGTCGCGATACCTGCGGACGATGCTGTCGAACTGGGCGGTAAGATCTTCAAGTTTTAGCGGTTGCATTTTTCACTTTCCAGTATCCGTTTTTTCTTGCTCCGATTCTTTCTATCAGCTTTCTCTCCTTCAAATGAGCGAATATACGTTCAGCTTGTCTTAAACTAATCGAGATTTTTTCGGATACCTCTACTGCGGATATATGGGAATTCTCGACAATCAGCCCAATTACCTTTTGCTCATTTATACCGACATTTATACCGACATTTATACCGACATCCCCCCCCTCAGTCGCCTCATTTTCGCTAATCAGGGCACTTTTCAAAGCACTAAAATGAATTCGCAACCCATTTCCAACGATCTCGTACTTGGGCAAGTCTGCACCAAGTTCCCTGCACGCATCGCAAATTTTTTCGATGCCACGACCCCAGTTTTCAATATACCCCGCACGGTAGAACACGTTGGCGATATCGGGATTGTAGGGAATGGAATCATGCGGGTTCATCAACGTTTCCGCAGTCCACCCATCCGGTAAAACGCATCGGTTGCTTACGATGATGGATTCGTTTTCCACCCGTATCTGAACGGGGCTACCGAACATATAGCAGTTATGAACAATTGCGTTATACACAGCCTCGCGAATCGCGTTGCGTGCATAAGGATATGTTTCCACACGACGGTCGTGTTCGTAGGTAATTTTCGCCTTCCATAAGATGGAGCTTTTTCAACAAGTCCTCATTGGGAATATCCAAGTCTTCTTGCCTCATGCGATTACTTCTAAGAGCCTCGCGTCTAAAAATCTTGAAACTTTCATCATCCAAGTCTTCAACGCGAATATCTTCGACAACAGCGTCTTCCCAACGGACTCCAGTTTTCTTCGCAATGAATTCCGTAAGAGCAATGCCCGTCAGTTGCTGTTTGGTGGCTCCGCTTCTGTAATGAAATTCCCCGCGATAACTTACAGGGAAAGAACTCGGAACAACGATTATTTCAATATATTCCAAGCCATCTTTTTCTTTCTTGTTTACTTCGGTGACAATACCGAGACTTGTTTGAATTTTGTTGGGAATATCTTCCAAGAGTCTTTTTATGTTCGAGACCCCGCAGACATAGCCGTTGTCATCCACGCCAATATACAGCTTGCCGCCCTGGGCATTGGCAAACCCACAAATCCACTTGAGGTATTCGTCTCTCCATGACGACTTGTATTCTATGCTCTGGCTCTCTGACATAAACGACCTCAATATTCTTATCATGTCAAATATAACTCCATCCACTTGACACAAAGTGACAAAATGAGATTTTTCTCAACAGCGTAACAGCCACTTACGCAAGCGTATAATAATCAAGAATCAGGTCAACCGCACTTGCGTCCTTGAGGATTCGGTTTTCGAAGTGTATTCGTCTGCTTCTTATTTGATCCTTCGCCCAATTTTCTTTCTGTTTATATTCCTGTTGACGCATAATACTATTCTTAAAAGGCTGGTATTGAACTTCTATCTCGGGCATTGGCTCGGGTTCGTTTCTTTTTTCAAAATCCTTGAGATCCAGATACGACGAAATCCATAGACGGTTCTGAGAAGATAAGCCCATGGCCGTTGCATAGACTTTTGCGTTTCGAATAATCTCAGCACCACGAGGAATCCCTATAGATTCCAGATTATCCAGAATATAAGAGAATCCCATAAAATAGACTCGCTCCGCATTTTTCAGGAATCCTTGATACTTTTCTTTTTCGGATTCATCGCGATTCTGGCGCTTTTAACAGTTCTGCGACATTGGTCACATCGTCTAAAAAACGCCATTTTTCGTCTAAACCTCGTCTAAATTTCATCGGTTTAGACATCATTTTTTCAACGAGTACGTCCTATTCTTGTTTGCCCCGTTGGAGACAATTTTGCCTTCTTCAACAAGTTCTGTTATGTAGTCCTTAGTTCGAGAAATCTTCAAGCCTATAACATCAGCAATTTCTCGTGAGCGGGCTTCTTCGTGTTCAGCAAGGTATTCGACAATCTTTTCCTTGAAATTTATCGCCGATTTATCGCCGATTTTTGAATTTATCGCCGATTTATCGCCGATTTTCGAATTTATCGCCGATTTATCGCCGATTTTCGAATTCATCGCCACTTTTTCGTCGTTATTGTGGCGATAAAAGTTCACTCGGAACATGTCCCCGATTTCGGTGAATTCGGGGCGAGCCACGCCATATTCCTGGCACATCGTATTAATCCGCTGGAAACCGGAGCCCCATCCTTCTAGAACGTGAACCTTTTCCAAAGTGCGGGCAAGAGTCTTGTTACGGATAGACGAGCGACCGCTCAAGGCCTCTTCAAGAGTTAGCGTTCCATAAAGAGTACCCGGCGAAGATATTTCCACGCGGTCATCATATACAGCCACCTGCACGCTGGAATTCATTTGATAATTCCGGTGAATTGCGGCATTGATTATTAGCTCTCGAATAGCTTTCGGCGGGAGTTCGTACTTTTCATCATGAACCACTCCGTTTATTTCGATAGCCATATTCAGGTGGTTGAGAACGAACTTGTAAGCATCGTCAATTTGCTTGCAGAGCGGGCCATTATAATCCTTTTTATCTAGAAAGTCAGCTCGCATAGTTCCACGGAACCGGGCACACTGAATTCGCGAAGTATATTCATGCTTGCCCAAGAGAATAGCCAGAGCATTCGTCGCCTTGTCGTGCGAGCGACCTGTCAGAAGATGTAAGTTTTCTAAATCCGCTTTTGTAATTTTACGCTTGGCCCTTTTTGAAAAGTCCTTGCAAAGAAATGCTATATCGGCATCGGTCACCTTGAGCGAACGATACGGGAGTCCATCGTAAGAAACATTTCTCCCGCGATTTTCAAGTTCCGAAAGTGCCGCCAAATCAGCGTTACGAGTAGTGGCACCAAGGCGGATATACGTTCCGTTTTCTTTCCCCTGTGATTTTATATAATATGGCGTTGCCATTCCAGGGAAAACCTGCACAATCAGGAGCTGCGCCCCCTCGACAATTTCCGCCGTAATGTCGAACATTATTTGCGGTTCGCACATCTTTCATCAAAACTTTTTACACACAAAAAAAACATATATTTAAAACATTGCAAACATGAATCATTAATATAGTTTCAGCTAGTATAAAAATTCAAACTTTTCTAAAGAAAACTAATATGAATAAAATTTTATACAAATATCGTTCTGACAATGAAAATACTGAAAAAATTTTTAAAAATAAAAAGGTTTGGTTGCCTTCAGCACAGACTTTGAATGATGTATTTGAATGTGAAATGCAACCGATTAGAGAATCTTTCTACAAAAAAGTTTTGGAATTTAATCAGCAAAGCAAAATTGTCCCAATAATAATAGGCATACAAAGAGCCACACGATCTGGTCAAAAACACTTTATGGGATGTCCAATTAAAGAAGCTAATCGTTTTCTAGATAAACTTATTTTAGCAGGGAATTTAGACAATGCCGAAAAGATGGTCCGCGATTTCGTTTTCAAAACGACTGGAACAAAATTAACTGATATTAGAAATTTGCTAGACAATTTGCAATCAAAAATAAAAAGAACCGGAATTTTTAGTTTGACTGAAGATTGTGATAATGAGTTGATGTGGGCTCATTATGGAGATTCTTCAAAAGGTCTTGCTTTGGGATTCGAATCTGCCGATGGATCAAAATTACTCAATTCTAAGAGATGTATTAAAGTTGAATACTCTAATGAAATGCCTGATTTTTCTGATATGAATTTTATGGTAGAAATGGATATGAATTTTGGAGGCATAAATAAGACGAAATTGTCGTTTGATGATCCTACTTTTAGGAGAATTATTTCAAATAAAACTCTTAATTGGGATTACGAAAAGGAATGGCGATATGTTGAGGAAGAATCTGGCGAATACGATTTCCCGGGTCCTTTGGTTGAAATAGTTTTTGGATGCCGTTGTCAACCTGAAGTTCGCCAAAAGTATATAAATTACGTTAGAGAAATCGGTTGGAACAATGTAAAATTTTTTGAAATAAAACTTGCAGCAAATGTAAAAAAAATGGAAAAGATACCATTAAACGAATCACTGTAAATATTATCATCTTTTATGAAAAAACGCCAAAGAAATCTTTGGCGTTTTTCTTTTATAAACAGAAGATATTCCAATCAAAATTCCAATGGATAAAACCATTGGTTCATCTTAGCCAATCATCCTTTTATATAAGTTTTCAAAATAAGTTGGATACTGACTTAAAATATTTAAAATTTCCATTTCGTTTGCAATTAAAGCCACTTTTGCCGGGTAACGTATATTTTCTTTCGCAAATTCCTCTAAGGGGGTAAAAAAAATAGGATGTTCCAATTTTTAGATTTGAAATAACCACAGATCAACCTAAAAGAAGAGCATCCTATGGATAACAATATAATCAAAATTGACGAGGA